>Ga0326513_10000273_pt1 | contig 41953 bp, 73 predicted proteins | sample 2_2465_0518_D_FD_203654 | JGI IMG/M metagenome (GOLD analysis project Ga0326513, IMG submission 203654) | Bovine rumen microbial communities from UC Davis, California, United States - 2_2465_0518 | ecosystem: Host-associated > Mammals > Digestive system > Stomach > Rumen | place: USA... | reverse complement strand
TGTCGCATTATAGCCGTACACAAGGAAGTTGCCCGTTATAACGTAGACATTCTCATTCGTGCCGACTGTAACACCCGCATCCGCATCATCTGTCCTGATCGTCAGCCCCGTGATGCTCTCCGAGTTCCAATCTTCAAAACTAGGTGTACCGATATAATGTGATCTCGATATCGGGTCAACATCATGGTTCACGTCCTGCGGGTAAAGGTCATTTGCGGGATAAAGTGTATCTGACGGGAACAAGCCTGCATCGAGGTTTTCCGACAGCACTACATATTTGAACTTACCCTCATTGCTTATCTGTCCGAAACAGCCTTCCAGTTCACATATCGCCTTGATTACGTCTGCGCCGCTCAACGTCTCGGGTTCAATCGTCCGCTTGATAACAAGGTTGTCATTCGGAAGGCTGATTGTTTCCTGTGTCAGACCGAAGTAAGCCGTAAACGCAAATCGCATCTGACCGAGGGTAACCGTACTATTGCTATTCGGCAATAAGCTGTTATACCATCCCGCTACATCGGCATTCAGAATGTCATACAACGCATCGTAAGCCGTTATAGTGCGCTTTGTCCTGTCAGCCGATAATTTATCCTCGTCCACCTTATAAACGCCGATTTGAAGCATTTTAGACGCGTCCGAATCGGGTATCAGATAAACCTTTAACGTCTTACCCTTTAAGGTGGGGATATTGTCATGGATTACGAACGTAACCGAACTAGCTTCGCACGTACCGAACGTCAACTGACTAGCCGAACACAAACTCTGTTTCAGTTCAAACGCTTCGGATTCAAGTAAATCGTTCGTGATCGTAACTGTCGCGCCCGTCACGGTGTAATTTGTGCCGCTTACCGTCACCGTTCCATCGGTGATAAGTAGGTCTTTCTGTGCCGCAAATGCGGGATTGTCATAATTGTAAGGAATCAAACCCTCTCACCCCCTTACATTGCCTTGTCAGACGCATAGCCGATAAATGCGATTCTTATGGGGTCATACCTCAACTGGTTGTTATCGGCATAGCGTATTGTTATCGGGATATCAGGAACGTAGCAGTAATCCTCTTTGTATTCCCCTAGTTCGGGTATCCAAGCCGTAACAAGACACGTCTTTGCCTGTTTACCGTTCCACAAGGTTGTTGTTCCAAGATACTGCGCCTGAATGTTCGACATAAGTGTTCGAAATTCGGATTCACTTATATCGGGTGTCTCAAACTCAACCTTCATCGGGTGTCTTAACTGAACCGAATCCCTATGAGCCGTGGAATTAGCGTCTCGGTAGCTATCAACATCCGTGGTACTCCATAGCCCCTGAAATGTTTCATATTTGATGTATTTAAGGGGGATAGTATATGTACCCACCTTTACTAAATACCCCTGATAAGCCATAACTCTATCCCCCTATTCTTTATATTGTGGACGGCATTCCTGTTCGCTTTGAAAAGGCATTTGACTTCTTTTTGATAGCGATATAAAGATCGTCCATCGTGGCGGGTTCGTATCCGTTCATGCCGCCGCCGTTCTCCTGTAACGCTCTCGACATTCCCATGTACGCCGCTTTGTAAATCGCATCGGTCATTTGTCCTGTGTTTGCTACCGCGGAAGTAGAACCGATGTTACCAACAAACTCTGCTCCGGCTTCTCCGGCGTAGAATAATGTTCCCTGACTATGAACGCCGCCCATCGCGTCACCCACGATCTGTTTCTTTAGCCATCTATAACCCTGTCCAAAGATACTACTGCTTACGTCCTCTGAGAAATCATTCCAAAACCGCTTTGTATCATCCCATGTATCTGTTAAAACGTCTGTAATTGCATTCCAAACATTACCAGCTTTCTCTTTCGTGTTCTGCACAGGATCTTTACTTAAATCCTCTGTAACAGCATCGATAACACTAGGGAAAGGATTAAGCTGTATCTCGGTCTTGGTTACTGGAGTAGTAACCGTTGTCGAATCAGGGTTCATATCTTCGCGGAGCTTATCAAGTTTACTCTTAACCCAGTTTGCTTTTTCTTCCACGGCTGGTACAATAGTGTCCTTCCACCAATCTTCGATATTCTTCCACGCATCTTTTAAGCCGTCCAAGATAGTATCCCAGTTAGGAATAATCTCTTTCGCTACCATAAGTCCGCTAGCAACAAGTAATCCAATACCTAACGGAACATTTGCGCCTGAGAAAAGAAGTACCGCACCTATCGCGCCCGTAGCTCCGGCAACAACTCCTTCAATCAGCGGGAGTTTTTCGTCAAGTGTCTGCTTTATATTATCCCAGTTCTGTACTGCATTCTTCGCAAGTCCTACAGCACCTACCGCCATCATTCCAATACCAAGCGGAAGATTCGCGCCGCTGAATGCCAGCACACCACCGACAGCTAACAATGCCGCACTTATGATCGTGGTAAGCCGCGTTAGTTTCGTCTTGGTTTTCTTGTTCAGGCTATTCCAGTTCAAATCTTTCTGACCTTCAAGGAGTGTTGCCCCACCAACAGCCATTAAGCCGATACCAAGAGGAAGATTAGCACCACTAAACGCAAGCACCGCACCAATGCCAAGCAAGAAGCCACCAAGCATCGTTTCGATAAGACCTATCTTACCTTCAAGCGTAGATCCTAACGTATCCCATCTTTCCTTGATTGCTTTGCTCGCCATAAATCCACCAGCCACAAGTAAGCCAAGTCCAAGAGGGATATTCGCGCCACTAAACAGAAGTACCGCTCCAACACCTACCATAAATCCGGCAAGTGCAAGCTCTATAGCTTTAACTGATTCAATAACTTTTTCTTTAAGCGCATTCCATTGCTCGCCAACTTTTAATAAACCGTCACTAACAGATACTTCTTTATACAGCTTGGAATAGTCTATTTCATCATCCTTGCCGCTTGTCTGAGTAGTCAGATTGTTCAGCTCGTCCAGTCCAAGTAACTGTTGTTTGTACTTCTTCACATTGTCTGTGGCTTCTGCCCATTCCTGTGCTACATACTGTGCCTGTAAATAGGTTTTCTCACCATTCAAAGCCGCGAACAATTCAGTAAGTCTCTCGGATGCCTGTCTGACTTTTTCGATAAGCCAATTTACAGCCGGAGCTATGAACTGCTTAAACTCACCCCAAAACGCACCGAGCTGATTTGTCATTTGCGCCACTACAGACTTCAAATGATCAAGCGTTTCAGCTAACCGGGTAAAGGTTTCGCTTTGTTTGCTATACATATAAGCATTCTTCAATCCTTCTTCGAATGCCTGTGCAATCGCCTTTAGAGCTGAACGGATTGCGCGATACAGAGCTATACGTCCGATAGCTTTTAAGAATTTACCTGAGAAGATATGCGCTTCACGTAATCTCTTGGTTGTATCTTTCAGTTCTTTGCTCAGGGAATTGACACCCTTCGAAGAACGACTCGCGAACACTCCCATATCACGTAAGGCTTTGTTGTGTTCTTTTAATTCCTGTGCGGCTATGATCTTGTTGAACACGCCGCTGTCACGGAGAAATGAACTTGCCTTATTGTTCGCAGAAAGAGCATCCGGCGATCCTGACGCGGTAGCCCCCGCGTTACTCGAAGCTGTAGAATTGATGATACCTAACGCCTTATTAACGTCCTTAACGCTGGAAGTAACCGCCTTACCAACGTTTATACCCTTCGCGCTCTTTACGGCACTTGCATACTTGTGTAATGCACTCGCCATATCGTTAAGTTTCTTTACGCCGGAAGTGTTAATGTTTTGAAGGGCATTGTTGAGATCGTTGATGCTCCTAGATATTCTCTGTGTCGGAGCTACGCCGTTCTTGTCAACGCCTGATAAGGCACTCTTGACCCTTCTGAGCGCACTAGCCAAGCTATCTAAAGACTTCGTTGCACTCTGCGCATTAGCCGATATTTTGACTTGTAACGTATCAATAGTAGCATTAGCCATTGTTCATTACCTCAATACTGTCCTTGTTCTACCCATGCAAGGGTACGTTGTTTGTTTTTCTCTACTGCCGCTCTCTGCTCTCCAGCTGTAAGCGGTATTGGCTCGGAAGGATAGTCTTTCGGCTTAGATCCTTTACCCGTAAAGCCGTAGATAATATTCTCGGCTACTACCTTGATTGCTCTAAGGTTATAACCACCTTGTACCCACATTTCCTGATTCCTTAACTGCATTTTCATTTCATGGGCTTCTCGATATGACTTTACTAATCTAGGGTCGCCATCCCAAAACAATTCATACGGCATACCAATAGCCAAATAATACGGAAACGCACTCAGGAATACTTCTGTTAAGGACGGTGCAGTTTGAAGATCTTCTTCCTCAATTAAAGCTCCACCGTCATTGTCGCGTTTTTTGCCGATTCCTCCGTCTGTACAAGAGTATTCAGGGGAACAGCGTAAAGCTCAATCAGTCGTTCAAGCATCTTCTCCGGCAGACCGCATAACTTCTCATACATGATCTTATCTGTATCAGCTTTGGTCTTTTCAGGATGGTGCATACGAAACGCATAAAAGAAAAGCTCCTCGATCAGCGTCATATTAACGCCGCTTTTCTCGATATCAGAGATATTAAAACCTCTCGATTCTGCAAATTTGATGCTTGTTCTGTTGAACTCCAGCACGAAGCAATCACCCGTCTTTTCGTCTCTTAAAATAATGGGCTTTACGCTCTCAATGCTGGGAACTGCTACAACATCAGTCGTTTTCTTTGTTGCCATAATTTAATCCCTCCATGTAGGTTTAGTTATTATAAAAACAGAGTAATCAGGCGCACATGGACGCTTGAAAAGGTGGCGAACCTCTGTCCTCTGTTTTCAACGTGATATATTGTTCTTACGAAGCTGTGCAAGTAACTACAACCTTGCAAGAATCGCCGTTGCTATCCTCAATGGTAAGTACCGATGTACCAGCCGCAACACCTGAGATAGTAACTGTGCCGGAGCTTTCGGTAGCCGTAGCAACAGCGGGGTTAGATGATACGATCTTAACTGTGCCTACTGCATTTGTAAGCGTAACAGTCGTGGTCGCATTCTTAACCACGCTTGCGGTAGTAGCGGAAGGAGTAATCTGTGCGGAATGAGGAAGCCAGCCGCCTAATTCCTCGAATACAACACTTGCCGCAATAGTCGATGCGCTGTTGCCCTGAATACCGCTGTTGCCGATCTGCTTGGGTGTGCCGCAGAAGTAAAAGCTGTTGCTTGCGTTCGGGTAGCAATACTCCCACCATAAACGCAGTCCGCTGTCTTTCTTTGTCTCGGCTTCTGCAACGAGGGTGTTCCAGTCTGCGATAGCCGCATCAGTATGATTCAGGGTGAATGTCTTTTCTCCACCGGGATCCTGTCTGCCGGGAACGTAACGGGTGATCTTATCCATGATGTTTGATACATCGATGGTTTCAAGCGAAAGCGCAATTTCAGGAGCTTCGGTTACGTCTGCAAGGGTCTTAAAGCCCTGACTAGGCATCTGTCCAGCCGTTGATTCGAACGCCACCTTCACGCGCGCGCCAACCGTAATAATTTCGTTCATGCTCGTTTTCCTCCTACTTTTATTAGTAAAACTGTATTACCTTATTGAATCTTAAAACGTATCTGAAAATTGTACGGTCTACGTTGTCGGTAGGGTTACTGAATGTCTGCTCAAAACCCATAGCATTCATTTCCCTAGCAACAATCTCACGTATCTGTTTACATTGAGTTTTCTTGCCGGATGTAAGATTGCTATAAATCTCAGCCGTGTACATCAGCTCTGCCGATTTCGGGGTATCGTTTAAAAGTGCTTTCGTACCCGCGATCCGCGAATTATCATCCTCGATTAAGATTACTGCGGGGAACTTTGACATAGTAGCCAATCGCTCACCATATACTTGTATTCCAGTAACCTCGTTTCGCAACGTCTGTGCTACTCTGTTGAACACTTCATTCTCAATATCAATCATGTGTGGAATAACCCCCTTGCCATGCTCGGTATCTTTTCCCTAGTAGCCCATGCAGAATAGTACATAAACATCGTTGCCGGAATACCGTATGTATGTCGCCGTCTGCCGTTTTCATCGTAGTACCACCAGCCCCACAAACTAGAACCTTTACCGTCACCAAAAGTTCCCAGTCCTGACATCCCCAGTTCTACAGCTTTGGGATGCAGATACTCGCCGGGGGTAGCGTGGTTTGCGACAACGCCCGTTCCAAACTCTAACCACACAGCCGCTCCACTTACGATCATTCGCGTTGAAAAGCCGTACTTAAACTCACGAACATCGTCCAGCCGTAATGAATCAAAGGTTTCTCCTGTCTCAACATGATTTATCAGCTGATTCTCGGCATTTTCCTTCAAGTCTTTAGCTATGTTCTCGGTCAATATACGGGTTTTTGTTTGAAGATCGTTCTTGTATAGCTCAACTCTGTGGATAGCGTTTTCTAACGATTTCTCGTTTAATACAAGATCAAGGGTCATGTAACGGTCACTTCCCTTATTGCATAGGTAACTGAATTGATTGATCTTGCCACGGAAGTCACAACATAATTGTGCGACTGGGCGACTTCGGTTTCACCTACCATTACAGTAGGCGTTATACCTACCCAAAGCCGTGTTGTTTCCGAAATGGGGCAACTCATATCATTCGTTACCATAGTCTTTGAATAATTGGCGTTGATGCCGAACTGCTCAACATCAGCCGTACCTCGCGCCGCACTCACGTTTATGCGGTATTCCACAGGCTCACTATAGTCCATAGTGTATTCGCCTGATTCATTGCCGTAATCGTCCTTTATAGGCGTTTTAACGTCATACAACGCGTAGTAAATGGTTTGTTTGTTTCGACATAACGAACGCATTCCGTCACCCCCTTATACAAGCTGGAAAACGTTTGCATGAATGTATTCGATCATGTCCGTATGCTTGAATGTACGATTGATACCATTTTCGTTGTGGATCTTCTCACCCTCTGCTCCGCGCTTGCTAAAGCCGACAACAACAGCTTCAACTTGCGTCATTTCATACCGGGTAGGAACATCCGTAACATCATCGGGGATGCCCCCGCGCTTGTTTATGTACATCCAATTCAGTATCTCGCACTTCGCAAAATTGAGGTAAACGAGCAATTCCGAATCACAGGACGTGTCAGTAAGCGGAATATCCAGCTTTATCTTAACGATTTGAAGTTTTTCCTCGTTGGTCATTGCCCGTTTCCCCCTCAATTTCTGTTTCTGTTTCGCCTGTTAGTCCTACGCGATACTGTAGTATTTTCTGCGGGTAATTCCTTTTCTTCGGTTTCGTTTTCGTCCTCAACCTTTGAGGTATCAGGCTTTACAACCTCATCCTCAAAATCGGGGAAAATAGCTTCCTGAATCAACATAATCTAGCCCTCCATAATGGAGGGTGCTAATTCGTTCAGCACCCCCCGTAAAAGTGTCTTAGCCGAGGTAACGAGCCGCAAGAGCGGGATTGATAACCTTGTAAGCGTAAAGCACATCCATAGACAGCTTTTCGGTCTTGGTGTCGCGGTCATACGCCTTAACAACACGGAGCGAATACTTTCCATCGTTGGTGGTGTATGAAGGAACTGCTTCGGGTGCATGAAGCGGTCTTGTAACGAACGCGATAGCGGTCTTGTGGAAGATCAGGTTGTTTGTGGTCTTGGTGCTGACAAGGGTAATAGCCGCATTGTCAGCCGCATTTGCCTGTAATGCGGGGCAGATAACAAGATCCTGATCAGCAGATGCAAGTGCGCCGCCGGATACAACGGTGTACTTTGTGTTGTCGCCAGCAATGGTGAACATATCACCAGCCGCAAGAGCGGTAGTTACGCCGTCAACATGAAGGGCGGTAGAACCCTTTGTAGCCGCACCGTCAACAAGAACAGTACCAGCACCAGCAAGCTCATGACCCTCGATTGCCTGTGTCATGAAGTTCTGTAAGCCGTAAATGCTACCGATCTGACCCTCACGAAGTGTCTCATTCCAGCCGGATTCGTTTACCTTGAACAGATTCGAAAGCTCGGTGAACTTCGCATCTGCTTCAACATCCCATACAGCGTATCTGTCGGTCATGGGAGCTTTTGCTTTGTTCAGGAACTTACGAGCCGCTGAGAAGTCAGACATAGCCGAAGGTGTAGTTCCGGCAGTACCGATAAGGTTGGGAATGTTAATGTACTGGTCGATACCAGCCTTATTGATCTTCTGTGCAAGAGCAACAGCGGCGGGTTCGATGAACTCTCTGCGGAACTTTTCCTCGCTCCAGTTTACAGCCGCTTCAAGGGCATTGATCGATACATCAACGGTAGCGATCTTGTCCAGCTTAACATCAACTGAACTCTCTTTGATATCCTGATCAGTAACGGTGCTACCTACAGTGAAGTCCTGTGCTTCAAGCTCAACGGGCTTCTTAACCTGAATGGTGTCGCCAAGATCAGCAAAAGTGTCATTGAAATCGCTCCATGCCAGCTCCGGCAGAACGAGATTTTCTACAAGACGGGGAAGTGTCTGTCTTGCAATGTTCTTAATGGTAATAAAAGTATTACTCATTGCGTTTTCCTCCTAATAAGTTATTTTTTGCTACGAATTGCCCGGTAATACTCCTCGTCTGTCATATTGTCATAGTCAGTAACCGAAGGAGTTTGACCTGTGGATAAAGTAGGCTGTTTATTCAACAGCTCGGCTTCAATCGTTTTCTTCTGTGATTCGATAAAAGCCTTCTGATTGGCGAAGAAATCATCACCGATCCCATCAGGTAACTGCGAAGCCATTGTTGTTGCGGTCGCAAGATCATAGCCGCACTCTAATAGCTTTGACTTGTAGCTGTTGATACGGCTTTCGGTACGGTACTTCTCCAGTTCAGCGTCTTTAGCCGCTTCACGTTCAGCTCTCTCCGCTTCCATGCGTTCCTGTTCGGTCTGCTTTTCGCGGAGCTGTTTCTTGAAGTTTGCCGCTTCCGCACAAGCCTTATCTGTTGCGTCCTTCCATTTCTTCTGCTCGTTGAGCATCTTTTCGTACTCAGCCTTGTAATCTACTTCGGGAGTAGTGGGCTGGGTATCTTCTGTTACCTGTGTAGCTCCTGTTGTTTTGTTTTCTTCTGCCATTGTGTAATACTCCTTTGCGTTGTTTTTACGATAGTTCTCTCTATCGCGCCGTTTTGTTTACTATGCGTTATATTTGAGTGCTTTCTCTAGCACTATCTATGGAATAAGTCAGCCAGCATCGACAACCTATGTCGTCTGCCGCCGCATTAAACCCACCGGGATATAAACCGCTATTGCCGAGGATCGTACTATATTCCTCTCCTAGCGGCTTTGTGACACCATCAAGATAAAAATGCGAATCTCTTACTCGATCATCACCCATCGTGTGCCACGTCTTACTTGTTGCCCCCAGTTTTGTCGCGGTTTCAAAAGCCGAGGTATTGTAAACACGCTCTCGCTCGTTCTCTGCCAGCCGGATAATTGCATCGTAATCTTCGAGATATAACCACTCGTCTACCCGTTCATCAAATGTTTCTCCGGCAACATCGGCATATATCACTTCTTCCATGCGGTCTACGTCAAAATCCACGCTACCGCCAAGCTGTGATGCAACATCAGCCATGCCATCAGCAAAAGCTAATATGAGCCAATCAAGAAGCAGTTCTTTTACTTTGCTTGCATCCCCCGCGTAACGCCGTATATCGGTCTGTAACGCGTTTAATTCATCAAGCCGTAACAACATTAGGCATCACCGCCATCATCCGAATTAGGGGCATCCTGTTCGTTTCTAGGGGCATTAACTGTAGTATCAACTTCTCTCCACTTTGCTTCGATGTATTCTCTGCTGACTTCCACATCAGTAAGCGGATCATTTGACAGACCCGAACGCTCAAAAGCAAGTGCCGGAGAGAAACCAAGCTCTTTCATGTTCATAGCCGCCTGTGTCTTGACAAGCAGATTCGAAAGATCGTTACGTGTAATCTTTAACTCAAACTCTGACGGCTTGATCTCAAAACCGTTCTTTCTTCGTAATATAGAAAGTGATACTTCGTCAAAATAAGCATTGGAGCGTTTGAACTCGTCCTCGGTATTCCTTGCATGAGTATCAGCCATAGCCCAGCCGCTACGAAGATATACCGATCCGACATTATCAGAGGTACTTCCACCATCCCTGATAGAACTGGGTACACCAGCCTTATCAAGCATCTGTTCGTAGAGATCATCGAGCGTGGTCTGTGTCTGTGACTGGTCAAGCTGTTCAGTCATTACCTTTACGTCTGCCTTGTTCTCACCAACACTCTTTAGCTGTATCAATCCAGCCTGACGGATCGTATTCGCTGTAGTACCTTCTTCCAATTCGCAGTTATAAAGAACCATTAAGCTCTGAACAAACTGCTCGATGCCGTCATTACGGTTTGATTCAATCAGGTTGATTGCATCCTGAATGGGGATGGTCGATTCTGTAGCCGACATACGCAAACTGTTGTAGGCGTACTCAATAATCGGGATCTTACCGATAAGATTCTTTTCCTGTTTGACTACTGTTGTTTTGGAAACCGACAGAACAAAGTTATCATCGAGATTAACAGAAGAAACTCCACCACCGTCCAGCGTGAATATGTCTGTCTCGGTGATAACGTCAAGATGCAGTCTCTTGTTTGCAATCACCATGTGTACTGCATACATAGGGCGGTTTCCCGGTGTGGAGCTGTAAACACAAAATGCCCCTCTAGGATCTAACGAATATACTTTGAACGGAACTTCATCGCGATCTTCGCCTTTATTGATTCCGACATATAAGACACCCAAGCCGACAGTATGAAACCAATCGACTACCTGATTGTCCACTTCGTGCTTGCCGGATAAATAGACGTATTCATTGAGCTGATTTACCTTCTCGGTAATCTCTTTATCTTCTTTGCGGCTAACATACGTGGCGGGTTTCGTTAAGAAATACCCGTTCTTGAAAGTTACGATCATATCCGCATTGTTTACCACAACCTTGTTCCAGATTTCAGGACGTACTTCCTTCGTGCGGTCAAGAATGGGTTGCATACCCCGGCGATACCAGTAAAGAAACGATTCCTCTCTCGCGTTCTTCATGTGTACGCCAAGAGCATCGCTGACTTCCTGAACTACGTTCTCAGCCGTAATCGCATCAGCCGATGTAAATATCTTCTGTCGTCCAAACAAATACTCCATGCGCACCACCTTTGATCTATTAGCCGTAACAATATTTCTCTAAGAGGGAGTACCTACCTTTGCCCCGATAGGCGGGGGTGAAATGGGTGTAAAAAATGGACTGCCAAATTAGCATTTTATTTAATCCTGATTTAATTTTATATTGTTCTACAATTTACCGCAACAGGGGTGCAAACATAGTTTCTGAAATTGGAAAAAGCCGATAAATAAGCCGTAGAAATGAGTTATAGAATTATCTGACAACATTTTGTCGCTTATAATAAGAAGAAACACCCTTTTGTTAAAACTACTTTTGCCTGATTCTACTAGGGCTGAGGGGCTATTTTTTTAGGCACTTTCTATTTGCTGTCTATTTGCTGTCTATTTACTGTCTATTTGCTTTCTATTTGCTGTCTTAATATTCAATAAATAATATAAGTTAATATAAAGAACAATATAAAGGTTTTAAAAAGCCCCGTTCACACTCACCCTTATTGGGTGGTGTGCGGGGCATATTGCACAACTGCTCTCCAGTCGTGTTACCATATTCTTTTGGCTGTTACAATGCGCGACATAGATCCGTGCTGGAAGTCACACAGTCCGGCTAAACTATCTGCCGCATCATCGTGCAGATTCTTCTGTGTAAAGCTGAATGTCTCCAGCTCGTTAATGAACATATCGTATTCTCGTCCGCGTCTTTTGTCACGTCTGAAATATATCTCCCTGATATTCTGCTGGAATTGCTCAATCTTTGACAGCTTACTCATGGTGTTCGGAGCGCGTTTACTCGTTACATTACATACATACTGAATTGACTTTAGTTCGGTTGATACCTCGTCCGCGTAAGATGCGCCACCTACATTCGCTTCAAATCGTACTTTCCTGACATTGTTGCTCGCTAATCGCCTTGCTACAATCGGTACGGTTATGCTCTTGTCTTTACGGTTGAACACCACGTCATGTACGAACAAATCCTCACCATATTGATACGCTATCGGCATAGAGAGTGAATCACCCCCACCAAACGCTACATCGCAAAAGGCAAATATGTTGTCGGGTTCTCCGTCCGGCAGAATGCCATCGTACCACGTGAGCTGTTCAGCTGTGAACGGCATACCCTCTTTCTGTACCCCTCGTTGCAGATACAGACAGCTGAATGTCACAGGATCGAGCTTTTCTTTCAACTGGGCTACCTTTTCATCCGTATAGCAGTCCTCGCAATCGTAATGGAAGTTACTATGTCCAGCTTCATCACACACGGGAAACGCAAGAAAGTAATATCCCTTCTCCCCTTCATACCTTACTTTCTCTCGGCTTATAGGATCGTAGATACTCCATATCGTACCTAGCATTATCTCTTTGACATTGTTACCGATCTGACGGGTGCTGATTGTGTCGGTATAGTTCGCATATAAGGTTTCAAGTCGCTCCGGGCTTCGCGCTTCTTCCGCGTTCTTTACCAAATCATCCGTGATCATGAATTTGTCGGCTCGCGTTCTTCCTGTTATACTGCCGCCCATACTACACAGATTGAATGTCTGCGCATCACCCCTCGGACGATAGCCGATGGTGTTATACTCCAAACTCTTATCCGGCTTACCAAGCGGAAATATCTCCTGAAAATTATATTCATCCCCGCTCGTCATATCCAGTACCGCGTCCATCATCATCTTTACCATCGAATCCGAATACGATACATACATATTCTTACTGTTCGGGTAATTTCCCATTACAAATGCCATCAGGAACTTTATCAGCGTACTTTTTCCACATCCCGGCGGCATTGATAATGTCAGTTTTTTTCCACCATCCTCATTGATGAATTTCTCTATTGTTGTACAGATCCCGAACTTTTCTTCCAGTATCTTTCTTCTCGGTAGCCAAAACCGCGCACTCGGATTCCTTTCCCACTCCATAGCCACCATGAAATCATCAAAGCACTTCGGAGCTGTAATCATATAACTGGTACGGCTTAAATCCCATAACTCACTACCGCCGCCCCCAGTCTGTATCTCATATATCATCAAGTCCCTGAAATCGCGCATCAGGAATAAGCCGTCCATCTGATCACGCCGGAATACTTCTTCCCCACATTGCAACGCCTGACGATACATCCGATTCTTTCTATAGGATCTATAAGCCGTAATCAATTCGTCTTTTTCGGTCACAGCTTATCCCTCCCTTCACTCAATTATTCTCCCCTACCAGCACGATATCCCTTAACTGCCGATCCTTACTTCTCAATACTACCTCATACCCGCAGACCTCCGCTATCTCACACGCTATCCCAATTTTCATATCCCGGTACGCAAACTTATTCGTCAGCCCTGATACACTCGCATACCCCATCTCGTCAGCTACCTCAACCATCGTTTTCCGACTCTCCTTCATCATCTTCCGTACTCCCTCAATAATCTCCATCCTTAAATCATTGTAACCCATTTCACATTCTCTCCTTTCAATTACTCATTTCCCTACGGCTACACACTCCCTGATACCAGCCGTCCAGCCGCCGCAATGAAAATAAATGTTCTGTTATTCTCATTACTCTACCCCAATTCTAACACACTTCCATGTGTACCACAAGCCGAAAGATGATAGATGGTGGTTTCAGAATGGAGATAGTTTCGAGGATGTAGGATAATCTGAGGTAGGAACTATCCGTAGAGGAAGGAAAGTCGAGGGTGGTCTTTTTTTGAAAATTTTTTCTGAAAGGGCTAACCTTCCCCGGAACGCTATTCGCCTATATACCCCGTGGGTAGGTATGCGATCCGCTGGACGCTCAAAAGTACGGAGACCCAGAAATTTTTGATCATTTTTCGCTCGGATCGCTACACCCAAACGCCGGAAACCCGCTAAAATCAAGGCTTCACGGCTATTCGTCGAACATATGAGCTATGCGCTAAACTATAATTTCGCGAATACAAACAAAAGTTCTAACAAAAAATACGAAAAAGCTCTTGCAACACACGCTTCCGTGTGGTATATTATAGGAGGGTTAAGAAATACCACAACCCAAGCGAGCGTTATATTTTTGAGAGAACAACGCGAGCGCAGTTAAACTGAAGAATGCACTTTTGAGAAGTGCAACATAAAGAAAGGCGGTAAATAATATGAACACAAACATTTATGTAGTAGCACAAGTAAGCGAATGGCATTGGGCAGACAGCAGTTTATTAAACCCCAAAAAGATTGAATACAATTACGCCTATATTCGTACAATCAAGCAAGGCGATAGCGTGACAGGCTTCGGAAGTAACGAAAGATACGGCGAATGGGCACAGTACATTTACTTCGATTATGAAAGCGCAAAAAAGAGAGTAGCCGAAATCAACCTTGATTTGGATAAAAGAGGTAGATTTAATTATGACCCGCAGTATTTTGAGAATGACACAGCAGAATTGAATTAAAGAGAGGAGAAAAGGCAATGAATACACCGAAATACACAATAATAACCAGCAAGGCGGCGTTAAATATAGCCGATACCACAGAAGCAAGGCTTGAATTAATCGAAGAACAGAACAGCAAACTTGAATCACTCGGATACAATTTAAACGGCGTATATGTGGCGCACTTCTTTGAATCGGCTTTCATTCATGAAAAGACCGACAGCGACACACTCAGCGAGTTAGCACAGAAGTTAGCAACAAAAGAGGGTTACGACTTGGTACAGTTTGAGAACGGCAAAATTGGATTCGTGGCTTACTACGGTAACGAAGAAAATGGTTTTGAGATCGTCAACAGCTATGAAGAAATCAAAGAAGAAGTAACCGAGTACATCAACGAAACCGAAAAGGAATATAAAGCCGAGTTTATAGCGATGTGGAAAACGTGCTGTGATTTATGCGGCTGGTTAGACTTAGACACGCCGAACACAGGAACAATGATTGATATAATAATGGATTATAACAATAGCTTATTCAATGACGGCTTAAAACAGATTTTGAGAGGGGGTGAAAACTGATCACGACAGAGGAGCACCGCGAAAAGTTCTCCAGTTTTGAAAGTAGCGGCAAGCCGGAAAAAGGCACTTTTAAAATTTTGCCCCTTCTGCCCTTTCTGCGATCCGAACAAAAAACAAGCTACAATGAACAACGGGCGCGGCTTGCGTCCCTGAGTAAAAAATTTGAGCGGCTTTCACCCTTCCACAAGCTCAGCCGCTCACACGACACAACAAGAGAATTATGCAAACCCGCCTTGTGTGCTTCTCTATTCTATCAAATCGGCGGGAGAAAGAAAAGAGGAAAATAAAAATGCGTAATATTCAGATGACAGTTTATGTAAAGAACGAAAGAAATTGGGATGTACAAAGGGTTGTCACAGATTCCGCCGAGATTTACAAGTCGCTTGCGGAAGATCTTATACACAAAAAACTACACGCTTGTAAGTATATTACCAGCATAAAAGACAAGTGCAATTATGACGGCACAAGAACCGTTACAACGTATTATGACAACGGTGTGAAGCGTGAATATATTGTTGAAGATTGATTGAAAGGGGGCTTGCATTATGAATTATACAATCACAGCTAATACAGAGTTTAATAGTTTAGAAATCACTTTTGACGAAAAGCCGAGCGAGACAATTAGAAAGGCTTTAAAAGATCTTAAATACCGTTGGCACAGCGTTAAAAAGATATGGTATGGCTACAGCGACAAAGAAACATTAGAAAAGGTTCTCGCGGGTGACAATACACCCGCCGAAACCCACAAGACAAAGAAAGCCGAAAGAACAGAAAACATTTTCGGCGTTAAGGTGGGAGACGTTTTCGAATCCTCTTGGGGCTATGAGCAAACCAACGTTGACTTCTTCCAAGTAATAGCGTTAGTCGGTGAGAAATCGGTTAGAGTGCGCGAAGTATATTTACCGATGATCAAACAAGAAGCTGTGAGCGGTATGTCGGCAGACAGAACATATAAAATCGTAAACGATATTTTACCAGCCGCGCCGCATTCGGTGTTTATCAAAGATCAAGAAAAAGGCGACTTGAAACGGCTTAAAAGCTATTCGCAAGACGGCAAAAGCAACCCGCTGTTTGATTTATCTTCTTTTGCTTCTGCGCACCTTATAACAGGCGAGCAAACAATAACTTATGAATCTTGGTACTATTGAAAGGCGGTGTAAACATGAACAAAACAACGTATTTCGATTTCGATATCACATACGGCATAAAAGGCGAAGAAGTCATACACATGACAATTCGAACGGCGGCGAGCTTACTGCTTGCCGTCCAGCGGATCGCCGCAGAACATGACACTAAGCCGGAAAATATAGAGGTGTACCGGGCTATCAGCTGGGGCTACAAAGGCGCGTTTCTGCCCTGATTTTTCCCCTTCTGCGACTTCTACGAACACAACAATATTCAATCTACAGCTAAGAAAGGAAAATAAAAATTATGTTAGTAATAGCAAATACAATTAACTACGGCTTATATGAAACACAGCTTTATTTCTCTTGTGCGGAGTATTACCGCAGAACATCCGACCCGAAAATGATCATTACGGAAGAATTGATTTTTGCCCTTGACGGGCATACTTATGACGAAAAGAAAGAAAGCGCGCGCAACATTGCTACAACGTTTTCTAATTGGGATTATTCGAAAGACTTCTGCGGCTTCTCTTACGGTGAACACATGACACTTGCTAACTGGTTTGAGCGTGTCGGTCGCCGTTATGGGTTACTGGGGGAGTTTAAAGAAAACGGGCTGTGCTAAGGGGGGGACACGATGGGAAACAACATTGACTTTCTGCGAATAGCAAAGGGGCTGTATAGCTCCGCGCTCGATATGGATTTCGGCGACTATGCCAACACCCGCGAAGAAGATATCAACCTGATTGCTACAGCTTTAAAGAAACTAGATATAAACGATATAAACGATAGCGCATTGATACAAGCATTAGAAACAATCTTTGAATAAACGAAAGGAACGGTGCAAATTATGTTAAGAGAAAAAGAAGAATGTATTGACAGTAGAGCTTTTGCAAGTCTGATTTTAGACTATGAATTTTCTGATTATGTTTCTTGCCGTGTGTTAGTAGAGGATTTGTTGCGCGGCTATGTGGTAGCAAAAGATCGGAGCGAAGCAATCGAAAAATTCCGCGCGGGTTCGTGGTCTTGGAATTGAAAAGGGGGTGACTGTATGAACATTAACGAATTATCAAACGTTTATTCTGCGGTTTATGAAAAGCTGTACAATGATCACAGCGAAGCGGGAACAATAATTGAATCCTGTTGTATGGATTGTTTCGAAGCGTATTATAACGGCTCGGATGAATACAAAAAAACGGTTCAGGCATTCACGAAAGAACGTTGTGACGGCTTAACCAGCGACAGAGAACAAGCGGCTTTTCATATTGCATACAAAATGATTGAACGCCGGACTGCCTTTCGTGCTATGGGTCTGCGTATAGGGGAAGGGGTGACTGTATGATATACACAATGCCGGACGGCACTTTCTGCCCCCACTTGTTAGAACTGATAAAAAACAATCACACGTTAATAGCTGGTACAACGGGAGCCGGAAAAAGCGTCCTAGAAAATGAAATACTAAAAGCCTTTCTGCTTTCGTATTTTCCTTGCGGCTCAGACGGTGCGAATTTGGTTTTGATCGATCCTAAAAAAGTAGAACTGCGGCAGTATAAAGACATTCCCCATTGTATCAGGTATGCCGATAACATTCCCGACATAGTGCAAACATTATACGACTTGCGGGAGACGGTAAACAATCGGCTGGAATATATGCAAGCGCGGGGGCTTCGACAGTATGACGGGATACCGATTTATGTTTTTGTTGATGAAATCGTGGATTTATTCACATCAGCCGAAAAGAAAGAAATTCTGCGGCTTATGACTGATATTATATCTATCAGCCGCGCAACGTCTATTTACTGGGTGATTTTGACACAAGCACCAAGCCGTCATATTTTAAAGCCCGAAATAGTCTTGAATATGATTACTTGTGTCGCGCTCCGCTGTAAAGACGCTATTGAAAGCCGACAGATTATAGGCGAAAAGGGCGCGGAAGATCTCCCTGAACACGGGGTTGCAATAGTCCGCAGAGGTTTAAACAGATATCAAATCTTCATCCCAATGTCGCCGGAAGAAGAAAGAAACGAAATAATCAAGGCTTGGACGGCACAAAAGGAAACCAAGCCGCAAACAACCTACAGACCGACACACAGACCGACACTAGCACCGCAGAAAAAACATAAATTATTCTCGATTACTTTAAGAGGTTGCAAGGGTTAATCCCTTGTAACCTTTTCTTTTTGTCTACAGCTAAAACAGGGGGAGAAAATAGCGGAGCGATTTAAAGCCGTTTTAAAGCCCTTTATCTCTTTACCCTTATAAGTGTACCCTTAACCCATTCAAACCGAAATACGGGCAAATTAGAGTGGTTTAGTCTATATGCTACAGCTAGTTTGCATTCTTGGTTTACGTTTTACCACAAACGAAAAGAGGAAACCGCCAACCCGGTATTAGATTGACGGCTTCCCCCTTTCGAAAGGAGATTGATATATGATCAGAACAAGAATAAAGCTGTAGTTATTTGCCGTCCTGTTCTTCTTGTGACTTTCTTCTGCGCCTTTTCTGCTCGCCTTTCTGCGCCTGTTCTGCGGCTTTCTTCTCTTTCTGCCGCTCTTTTGATTTCTTGTTTCGGGCTAGGTATTCTTCTTTGTGTGCCTGATAATATTCCTTTAGGTACTCGGACTTGGGGCGATGATTTGCAATACGATCTTGTTTCCGCTTCTCCCTTTCTGCGGCTCTTACAACAGCGGGTTCGTCCACAACCACTTCTTCCGGCTTATCTACTACCCTGAAATCTGCGTCAATAGTAGGCGGCTGTTTGTCGCTGGACGTGGTATTTGCCCCCGGCAGTCGCTTGCTTTCTGCGATTAGATCTGACACGCTCAAACGATCCTGTGCATTATTGGTATTGACTACGATCTCTTGCGTGTCTTTGTAGCCGTAGAAAACTTTACCCATAAAGATACCCGAAACAGGATTGATGTTTCCTTCGTGCATATCCATAGCCCACACAGTTTGAAGCACGTTGTAAAACTTCGCGGCTACCCTTTGATGTTCGGGAGTTCCCAGTTTTCCCTGATAATAATGCTGTAGCAGATTCACCCAAACCCCAAGCCATTGACTACATCCGGCAACAGAAGGGGCAATGTCATTTTCTGCGCACCATTGCAGATACATTTCTATTCGCTCCTCTATCGCGGCGGGATCTTTGGTGTCTACTCTTGGAAGATTCCACGCTTCCATTGCAAGTTTCAAGTTCTTTCGGTTAGATCCTTCGGGCTTGGTGACTTTCTGCGGCGGGAAGTTCTTTCTTTCTCCAGCCATATTATACCACCTTCTTTCAATTTGTTAAATCCTGTTTTAATTACTACCTACTATTGTTACAGCGTCTTTATCTTCTGTCGGCTTCTTTTCCAGCCAATCAGCTTCGATGGTTACGCCGCTATATTCGTGGAGTAAGTCGGCTAAATCCTGATCAGATACAAAACCGTTCTCGACTGATTCATACAGCGACATTACGGATCGTACATACTCCGGCGCATTGTCGTGATTGATGATCCCATCAGCCACCAGCACATTCAGGGGAATAGCCAACATATACAAGAACGCCTTTTCTGTAGCTTCGCGCTCCATCTTCTTTGCTTCTCTCTGTGCTATCATCATTGCACGTGCGGTGTCCAGCTGTGACATTCCACCCCGGCGCATCATTGACATAGCCTGTTCTCTCTTTGTACGCTTCATTGCTTCTCTCCGTTTCTCACCAGTTTTACCAGCTGTATCATTGCTTCTTTAGCCGTCATAGTATTCTCGCTGTAGTCCTCAACGATTCGCCGTATCACATACATATCGGCTAAATTCTGCAATGCAACCTCAAACGCCGCCCGTACTTCTTCTTCGTCATTGTCAATGTAGATTGTTTTATCTAATGCCTGACGAAGAATCTTTGCGGCTGTCGGGTATGTCTTTAGCGATCCGCTCATGTTCTCACCCTTCCTCTCCGCTTTCTGCGATCTTCTTCTCTCTGTCGGCTACATCATCGGGATGTTCAGGGCGTATCCGATTCTGCGGTGTATCATCCCACGGCATATCGTTAAGCATGGGCTTTGTTATTGTTTCTTCTAACAGCCACATCAGATTCCAGCAAGCCGCGACAAGGTGTGTCGGTTCGTCCTGAATCCCGGCAATCCATTTAGCAAGGTGTCGCGCCCCGCTATCCGCAAGAGAATGAAACGGGATACCCATTCTCACGTTATTCTCGCCGTAATGTTTTGCGCCGCGCTCGCAATGCTTTGACAGCTCCATCACGGCATTCCACGGTATGAGATCCATTCTGCCTTTCCCATCGGCATTATCCCGCCGCGCTCCTGTTTCGAAAATTCTATCATCATTCATTGTTCAGCTCTCTCCTTTACGATCTTTGCTATATGCTTATAAGCCGTATCAATGGCGCATCGCTTGATTATCGGTGTAGCCGTAGGGTCTGACAGAATATCCTCGCAACCCTTGATAACTCCCTCAATACGGGCAAGAGTCTGTTCTGCGCTCGGCTTTGGTGTCGGTCTTTCTGCGCATGGGATGTTCGGTTCATAGTCTGTGCAATCAGGCGGGCATTCGAAGATGATTCCCCTTTTCATGCACTTTCCGCAATCATCATCCCCGCATTCATTCGCGCAAGAGTAATTGTATCGGCTCATTTCTGCTCTCCTTCCTCAATCAAGACGCATTTGGTCTTTCGAGTGTAACCTTGTTTCAGGCAAACATTTCTGTACTGTTCAAGGCACTTATTGTGTCCGTTTTTATCATAGTAAGGATTCGGATAATCACACCAACAGGAACACTCTTTAGCCGTGTATTTCTTCATTCCCCGACACCTTCTTTCGTTGCGGTCTGTTTCGGAACATCCCAATCTTTTCCAAATTCTTCTTCCATCTTGTCGAATAGAGTTTTAGCTGTTGCGGGAATGATTGTTTCGGCATTATCAATCTCACTTGCCACGCCACCATAAACCATTGGAAATACTCTTGCTATGTGCTGTTTAAGTGCATCTGCATCAATCGTCCTTCCATGTTCAGAAAGTGGTGTGCCTTTCATGACGCAATCAACAAATTGATAGGCTTCATTCAACGTAAATTTCGATTGTTCCCATTTCTTGTATAATTCATCTGGGATTTTACAAATCAACTCCATTCACTCACCTTCTTTCGTTGCCGGGATGATTGTTGATATTCTGTCGATATTTTCCAACGTGATTACTTCACCATTATTGCAATCACGGTTTTCGTCATTATCCTCTAACCCAATATCATCTAATAATTCGTCCACATCAATCAGCCTTCCGTGGTGTTCGGGGAGTGGTGTGCCGTTCATCACCGCACCCATCACGTCATAAAGATTCAGCTGTGTTCCCTCTAACCATTCTTCGGGAACACTAATCACTATCTGCATCTTCCTCTCCTTCCTCGCTCTCGTCCTCGCCCATATCCTCATACGGGTGCTTTTCTTCGTATATCTCCCTCGCGTATTCAAGCCTTAAATCTCTCTGCCATTCACGATATTCTTCTTCGTCAAGGCTATGTCGGCGCGGGTCTGCGTGTATGCTCATGTGGATTCCCCCTTGTACTTGTCAATACACTTAATTACATCTGCAACCTTGACTAATGCTTGACGATACTCGTTCTCACAGCAGACTAATTTAGGTATCTCTGCCCTTATCTTGTCAAGCACATCAGACTTTCCATCTTTGTATCCACGAATATAGTTTTGTTCTTTAGTCATTGCTTTTATTTCTGTTTCAGATATTTCACTCATTTCCCATCACTTTCCTTTCTGTGCTTGTCGATAATGTCAAGCGCCCAAGATTCATCAATTATATGTCTCGGATTATCATCGTAAGACAAATAACTTTCATCTTCTATCTTTGCCTTTATTTCGTCAAGTACATCATCAAGCGGCTTACCGTTTAATACACATTTTTTAAGACCACTCCACCAAACAGAAGTATTTTTCATTTCGTTGTAGTATTCTTCGGGTATCTCAATCAGCAGTTTCATTCGCTCACCCCCTTCACCTGCAAATAATCTCTTGTTTCACTTCGTACAAACCAACTCCCCATTCGGGGTTGTCGGTCAATTTCTGATTGAGTTCATTGCATCTTTTCTGCGCTTTTCTTTTGGATGTCCATACGGAATCGATGTAGTAGCCACAATTTAAGCCATCTTCTATCCGCGATATCCGCGAGTCTATCACTATGTAGGCCAGTTTCATTCGCTCTCTCCTTCCTTATACGGCTCGGGTAACGGCATCCATGCTACAGCGTTTAGCATCTTTAAATGTTCGCGGCTTGTATTGTTCCACGGTGCGCACCACCATACACCATTTCCCCAATATGAACCTACCATGACCTGATATGTCTCATGCCAATATGTCGTTACAAGTACAAGATTTCTATTTTCCGGCAACCTCTCACTAACGGGTATCCACCTCTGCTTCGGAGTTACGGGCGGTAACTGCTCCGTAAAGAATATGACTCTACCCATCAATGATTTCTGCGCATCACTCTTTGCCTTTGCCTTTGCGATACTCGCAAGTCCATCAAGCACCGCCTGTCTGCTCACCGCATCCCCGCAAGGCTCGGCTTTGAGTGCGGCGATTGCTATTTCGAGGGCTTCAAGATATGCCGGATTGTACTGATACATGGAATCATCTATTGTCTTGACTTCTTCAAGGATTGCTCTTGCTTCTTCGTTTGTCATTCATTTACCTCGCTTTCATCAAGTATGTATTGCCGGATAAATCGATTAGCATAATACGGATGAATCATCGATCTAGCTTGCTTGATTGTTTGCGCTCCTGTCTTTGATAAATCCGATTTATTCTTTCTCGCCCAATCATCCTTACCCTCACTTGTGCCACGGATCGAATTATCCTCTATCGGCTCAAACAGGAGATTCATCTGCGGCTTACAATTCAGAAACCAGTATTGCGTAGGCTTCTTGAAATAATCCCCGTTCTCGCGTCTATCTTTGTCGATAACAGCCGATGGATAACACCAATACCGCCGCAAGAAATGTTCTTCGCTGTAAGGATTCTCCATTATCAGCTTTAAGCCGCGATCAATACACACTATGAACATTTTGTTTACCAAGTCATAGTTCTGTTTTAGTTCACCTAACAGCTTCATATCGTGAACCATTTTCTTTCTGTAACTCCATTTTTCCATCCCATGAGACTGTCCGCGGAACGCCAACATAATCTGATTCTCAAACCGAATACAAGGGAAGAATGCCAGTATCATATCGTCCGGCGTAAACCTATCAAAGATTGACACCCCCCCCTCATACGCTTGCTCGATTTCTCGATACAAGTCAATCTGATAGTCCGTTTCCCCGTAATCATTCAAAATGTCGTAATCGTAGGCTTCAATCCCTAGTTTTTTAAACTCGTTCTTGAATGTGCCTGATTGCTCAAACAAACAATGTGCAATCATTTTTATATGCTCCCTTTAAGTATTCTTCAAAAGTCGGCACACTCCAAAACACATAATTGTTGCACCACCTTTGAAGTTTTTTATAGATCGATTTACAATGCTCCTTGTCATAAATCATTGGGTATGGGCTGAAATTTAATTCCCGGCAAAGTTGTATTCGATATATATCTTGTTCTAATGTGGTATCAAAATTGCAAAGGATATAAACCGTAACCCGCCCTTTTCCTCTGTTGTATCCTGTTTCTGCCGCAAACTTCCTTAATCGCGGTTCGATAATGTCTTTGTCTTGCCAACGGTCGAAAGCGAAATGAATCTGATCAAGCCGTATTTGTTTCAATAAAGGCAGATTCTTCTCGGTGATAAGTCTTATATCCAGTCCTTGATTGAACTCTACTTGTGCGCCGCTATCGACAAGCTGTTGTAGCAATTCCATGTGATCTCTACACGCTAGTATATTAGGGTCGCACAATACAATCTTTTTCTGCCCTCTCCAAAACTCCGACAAGTCAGCCACTTTGATACTGCATCTGCCCTCTTTGTTCTTAACGTGGCAGAAGTCGCATCCTCTCGGACAGCCACGCGTTAGAAAACCATAAGCGGTATCTTTGGTTTGTTCGGGGTATATGGAATAATCGGGGTATATATGCTCTATTTCAGGGTCTAAAGGCTTATCAAGGCTTTTATCATAGACCTCTTTACCGTCCACTAGCTTTATTGCATATCCCGTACCACCCTTTACAACCTCGTCAGCATTGACCGCCCATTCGTAATCGGGTGTAAAGCTGAATACCTTTGACATATACACCTTGTCCATGTGACCACTAAACAGCGGATCGTACCACTCAACACTATCTCCCCTTGCTTTATGCCACGCGGATAATTTCATAAGCGGCAAATTTGGATAATTATGACCGTCAACGTCAATAAGTCCGATTCGCATTTTCTCTTACTCCGTTGCAAAAATTCTTTAATCTTGTGGAAACTTTTGTCCTCCCGGATTAGTTTCCGTTTTCATTCCGTGGCGAAGTAGTCCGTATCAACCTTGTATTTCACATGACCCAATTCCGGGTGCATTGATTGAAATATGATTTCCTTGTCTCTGCTCCCGCACATAATCAGTTTTAATGCCAGAGACATTGTTCTCTCACTCACCTTAACGGTATCAAGGTGTCTCAACGTCCACTCGGCATACTGCCCTTTCTGGTGCAGAACCCCGTATATCGTATTGGGGTATCGGGGATGTGCTACCCGATTGAGTATCACGCTCCCCGTCAGCAGTATGCACAAGTCACTATTGCACCCGTTTTCCAGTTCCATAGCCGCCGCTAGTAACTGTATTTCCTCGATGCTGTAACCGTTTATATCAGCTTTGGCGATCACATCAGGCAATAACATCACGATCATAGCCGTAATGCAAATTACCCTCTTAAAACCTCGCATTTTGTATTTCCTTCTCTTTCTTATATCTTTCTTCCAAAACATCCAACATTGCCAAGCACAATCTCAACGCCATATCTTCACAGCCTGTTCCTTTGTACTTCTCCGTCAATGCTCTCGCTGAATCCATGTGACGCTGTATATCTTTGTCGCTTTTCCACTCTCCTGTTTCCCGGTAGAGAGTGAATAGATCAGCCCACATTGTCCATTCAGGACTACCCTTTTCGATTGACATTTAATCCTCCCTGATAGGACACCATATAGGGCAAGTCTTTACACGGTTATCTACGATCCGCTTTGTTCGCATACAAGCCAACACTTCTGTACCGCGCCCCTCAAAGCACATACAATCATCACACTCGGTACACTTCGGTAGTGACTTAACAAACTCGCGGTAAGCTATCCGCGCTTTCAATGCTCTATAAGACTTTTCATCCATTTGTAACCCCCTAAAATGGTAGTTCCGTTTGTGAATAATCCCTACTCCATTCATTTGTCGGAAGCATTGGATTATTCTCATAAACATCCATCCACCTACAACGCCAACGGAAAGAACCTTCTACCCCAGTTATGCGCCTTGTTCCGGCTTCATACTTCACAGGAATAGCATTCTTGCCGATAGCTAATTTGCCCGTTAATCTATTCTTCAATACCCATATTTCGCGGAGCGAATCGTCTGCTTCACCGTCTTTATCCAGCTTACAACGTTGATAGCTGATAATCACATCAACCTTATTCGTTATGTCCGAAGATCCCGCTATATCGTCTGCCTGAAACTCTGATTTCAGGATTGCGCTTGCGTGTTTTCTCGGATGCGCCACGATAACTACAATCACGTTATATGCCTTTGCGATCTTGACTAATTTACCGATAAATGCCGATTGCGCCCGGTACAACGCATCATTATCTACGGCTTCTAATACCGTCATAAGGTTATCAAGACAAATGAATCGACAGCCGTATTGCTTAATCATTCGCTCCACTATTACCAACAAATCTTCTTTTTCATCAACCTCGATGTTAGAGCTGTCATAGAGATACAGCGTATCCCGGTAAACTTCTGACATTACCCGCGCCATATCATCACGGATCTCGCTTTCATGCTTGTCGGCTAACATGGTGTCGGTAAAATTCCTGATTACATAGTTAGGCAGTTCTCCGCTATACAAAAACGTCTTTACGTTCTGATCAATAGCCCTTGCAATTATCTGTTGAAGCAATGTTGACTTACCATCACCGCGATAACCAGTTAGCAATATCGTTTGTCCGTAGAAGAATCCCTTTGTCAGAATTTCATCCAGTTTTGAAATCTTTGTCGGAAGGGCTTCCATTTCTAAGATATTGACACGCTCGACAGCTGTATAATCAATCACTTGGGCTACTGGTAACGCTTGCGCATTTTCTACAGCTATGCGGAGCTGTTCTGCCCCGTATGTCTGTAATATCTCGTTAGCGTCCTTACAGCCGCAATAATCAGATTCTTGTACTACCTTCACCAACACATCAGGGAAGCGATCACGAACCATATCCACAAGGGTTATGTGTCCTTTTTCGCAATCCCCAAATACAACCAACTGCTTGAATTGTTTTACGAAATCCCAGCAATGAGGAATCCATGTTGCGCCGTTCGCTCCTGTCGGTACACTTACTGGATTAGGAATACCAGCCGTAGCAAGTGCCAAACTGTCCATTTGACCTTCTGTAAGTACCAATGTATCTATGGACGGATCACAATGATTCATGCCAAACAGAATCGCTTTGCCGTTTGATTCAGACCATTCTTTGTTGTTGTCTACGTCCTTATTGAAATCCGTCTTGCGATACTTGATAAAACTGACTTCATTGGTTTTCGGTTCGCGGAACATCATCACAAGAATGTTGTCATGTTCCTTCTGCGTGGTGATCTCATACTTCCGGCATACTTCTTCCGATATACCTCGGCTTGCGCAATACCTTACGGCTGGATCTGTACTCTCCCGATGCTTGATAGTGTAGGTCTTGTACTGCTTAAAATTTGTATTGTAGTATCTCTCTACATCGTCACTAATCTTAAAGCCGTACTGCCTTGCAAGCTGGAAGAAATGACCGTGTGCGCCACATGAAGCGCGGAAACATTTATACGCTCCTGTCTCTAGGTTGATTGAAAATTTTAATTTGTCTTTTCGGGCATCTGCTTTACAAAAAGGGCAAACCGTAAATCTCAGTTCATCCCCTTTTTCAGAAGTGGGAATGTTTATAAAACGCGCAAAATTTCTTGCATCGTCCGGCTTAAACTGATAATAGCCCACATTATTTACCCTCTTTTCTGTTTAGGAGTTACCAATTATCGCATCCCAATCAGTATCATCGTACCCCTCGTCTACTGGGGGCTGTTTGCTTGGCTTCTCCGCTTTCTTTTCCTTTTTCGGCTTTGACGGTGGTGTCTCTCCCACATCATTAGCCGCAACAAGGTATTTGTCATAATTTATGATGGTTATTACGGTATATTGACCGGGCTTACCATCTATACGGATCTCTCCATGTTCTTCTAACTTCTCTAATGCGTACTTGATTCTATGTCGCGGCACAGATACATTCAGTTCCATAAACCGCCCCATGAATTTATCGTTTCCAAGACTGGTAAATACCTGACCTCTTTTTAATGTCTCGCCGCCATAATTGGACGGTTTATAACAAGCCGAAGCAAGAAGATTAATCATTACGCGGGTTATTTCAGGGTTGCCGCACGTATTCCACCATGCGTTTTGAAATTCTTCACATTTCAAGCCGATGAATCTATCACTCATACCCCTTTAAAACCTCTCGCATTTCATACTTCAATATGTCTTTAATGACCGTTCCTGACAGCCTATCCCCCACAAAGACAATTTGTAGATTATACCGAGCCTGATACGCCATAAGTGTTGCTACTACGGCTTTTTCATTCATCTTGCTCTTATACTTATGCCCGTATATGTGTTCCCAAGAACCGTTTTCGATAACTAAGTAGATCTTAGCCCCAGCCATCTGCGCCCTTTTCAACTCCCATTCAAAACGATTGCGAAGCCGAATATCAGGGTGTTCTTGATTCCACTTGACTACATCAGGGCTATGAGAACCCGCTTCCGTAAAATTGCCTATAACTTCGGCTATACTCATTTTGCGTTCAATGTGTACCTTGCCCTCTAGCGTGATTTCCTCCCCGTTGTCACGGTAAGATACAGCCGAATAATCAGCAAAATCTAGGAAGTGGCGTTCCCACTTACCCATAATGTCCATGCGCCGCCGGAATCGGTCTGTATCATGTTCGCGGGTGTCAACATATATCACCATGCGATCAAGTACATTCTCAATTTCTGTCGGGTGCATAGGCTACTCCTTAAAACGGAAGTTCTTCCTCTGTGCCGGACGGTATATTTATGTAACCCTGTGCATCTGTCTGCACATTGCTACCAGCTTCGATGATCTTATCCTTCGGTGTGCGGTATGTTCCCTTCCTTGCGGCATCAACCGTGATAAGCTGTTTGTTGAACTTATATGTAGTCTTTACCTGACCGTCCTTCTCATAGTCCTCACGGTAGATCACGCCGCCTACCAGTTTCCCGACAAGGGTACGTTCATCTGTACCATTGAAACGGAAGCCGGGATTGCTGTCCTCGATAGCCGCAAAGCACGTGTCAAACGTTTTCTTTGTCCAGCCGTCTCTCTCCGATCCATCATTCTTCGGACACCAAATCTCGATCACGCCGCGCCACTTCTTATCTTCGCGGGTGTCGCTCTCATACTGCTTCTTGTAGTAGTCCTTGTACTCACCCTCGACTACATCCACTTGTAAGCGGAGCTTGTCAGACTTCCCTTCCTGTCCTTCCTCATACTTAACCGCCATGATTTTAAGGACGTAAGCCCCCTTCGGGATGGGTTCGAAATCCTGATAGGCATTATTCCTATCGTAGCCAAAATTCTTCATGCTTTCTTCTCCTTATCGTTATTCTCATTTAAGCCGTAGTATTCTCTGATTGTGGAATCTACGAACTTTAAATCGTTGTCTATCTTCATTTCAAACATTTCCATAGGGGATTTTGCCGGATTAGTACCATCCGAGTTTGTAATGAAGAAATGTTCGCTACCCTCAACCGTTGCCATGAGTACGATTGAAAACAATCCCTCAACGGTCAACTGGTTGTCGAGCATTTTCCCAAGCGTTTTCGCCTTGATTTTGCCCTCGTCAGTAACCTCGGTATGATGCAACAGATACACAATCACATCATCAGGAGTTCCGCGTACAATGAAGTCAATCAGGTTTCGGAAGTTCAAAGCCATGTTGGTAAACTTTCCGTACCCCGTTTCCTTCGCATGATCGAAACTCTCAAAAGCCATAAGATACTGGCTATCATCGATTACATAGGTCTTTAACTTCGGCTGACGTAAGACCTTGTAAATAATGTCATAGGTCGCATTGTTGACTTGCGGTAACTTCTTTCTGAACGGCAACGGCTTACTAGCCACATTGAAAATGCCGATTTCATCAGGCTCGAAATTGCGCATTGAAGAAGATTTACCGCTACCCGATGCACCTAAAATTAAGATTGGAATACCCATTTAAACACCTTCTTTCTCTCTCTTTGCCTTTGCAATCCAAAGACTTACAAGCGCATTCAACTCGTCATATGTCAGCCCCGCATAATCATCTATGCAATGCTCGGCATCATCTATTCCAGCCGCCCGTAACTTCTTTCGGAATACTTCGAAATCACCGAAGTAGTCATAATCGTTCATTTGCTTGTCCTTTCTACTATGTTTCGCGGTATCTTCCATTCCACTTATCAATAATCGTTTGTTTATCAGCCCACAAATCAAACGAAGCCGCACATTTAGGGCAATATATCTTGTTCTGCCCTTTCTGTAGTGTCCGAATCCTTATTTCCCCAGCTTTTAATCCGCAGAACGGACACGGTCCTTTTATACGTTTATCTCCCATGTTTTTTCTACGTCCTAATGTCAAAGCCGCCATGCTCGTTAGTCCACTCTATAGCCTGTCGGAGCGTCACACCGTTGTTCTCGATAAGATCAATCATCTTGTACATTTTGGGGTGCGTCTCTTTCAGCCGTACAAACCTTGCATCATCAGGCTTTTCCAAATGACAACCAAAGCCGCAAAGCACACATCCTGTTCGGCTACATCCAGTAGTTCTATACTGCTTGGGCTGTTCATTCTTATCGCATAAGCCATAATCAGAAATATCCATCTGACCTTCCAGCTGATCACATGCCTCGACAACATCCCCATAAACCGAGCAAATTGGTAGGTGATTCTCGACTATGTACTGCAACACGTCCTGTTCTGTCCAAAAGCTCATTGGATTACTTACCGGGCTTTTCATCTGAAAGCCATTGCATCCGTTCTTTATCCATTGGGATGTACGCAACAGACTTTCATCTGCCATCTGCCCCGTAATGGGTACTCTGCCCGTTGTCTTGTTATAGTTATGAAGGGGCTGTTTCTTCATAACCTTGCAACAACGCCCTGAAATATCAAAGTCGGCTTCAAGGAAGAATTTGTACTTGGAACGGTCAAAACGCTTTGAATATTCGTTTGTTACCTTGCCTTTTTCCTTGTGAACCACTTCCCCAAAAAGGGCTTTTAAGCGAACTGGGGCTTTGTCCTTACTTGCTTCATACAGTTCTGCATAATCACTAGGGATAATCCCCTTCTTCAAATTCTGATAATCTTTGCTCTCTTTCGCGTCCAGCCGTCTCGGTATCCCCGCTATGTCCGCAAACGCCCAGTAACCCCGAACTACGGTCTGCCCCCCCCCTAGTAGTTACGGGTTCTACAGAATCGCGTACCTTCTGTAAGAACTTCTTGGCACCGTAAACCGAATCGGCTACCTCTTTTGTGATCAACGGGAAGCCCCATTTCTTACAAACCTCATAAAAACCCATCTTGGGATGAAGGATTTCCACGTTATCAAACGTCTTGGCAAATGCCTTTAATTCGGGATACTGTGTAGGCACATCCACAAACACGGCTGGTATGCGCTTATACCCACAACGATTACGGACTATATCAAGCAATACGGTACTGTCTTTACCGCCGGAAAAGCTGACGTAACATCCTTCTTCGCCAAACTCGGCTACCCAGTCCGATATTCTGCTCATGGTCATACGGATCTTTACCGACAACGGAGCGGACTGCATCAATCGCAATCCATCTAATGTGCGCTCAACTTCTTCCATTACTCGGCTTCACCGTCCTCGCTCACTTCAACCACACGTGAACACCACATATCCGCAAAGTGAAGAAGTAAATCCAGTCTTGTTTCATGCCCCTGAAAACTGTACTTCAACTCGGAATACATACCGTTGTGGTAGATAATCGCGTGTTCTTCTTCTTCGGTCAGCTTAATAAAACGCTGTGCGATGATAGCCGAACGGATTTCATGCGGCACATAGCATAATGCTTTGTTGGTTTCGAACGGTTTGCTTTCAGAACGCTTCCCAGTTTTCTTCAAAACGTTCTCGACATAATTGGGCTTCTCGAAGTCTCCCATCTTACCGAGATCATGAAGGATAGCCGTAATGATAATTGTTTCATCGTCTATCTCTCCCATAGCCAATGTGTCCGCTAAATGCGTCATAACCGTGTAAACGTTCAGGCTATGCTCCGCTAACCCACCGTCTACGGCTAAGTGATACTGTGTCGAGCAAGGAGCTGTGAAGAAGCCGTTTACGTCCATCAGACAAATCAGTTTTTCAATCCCCTCTCTCTTGGTAGAACGTAACAGTTTAACAATGTCCTGTTTGTTCTTCTCAATGTTGATTTCCATTTTTTACCCTTCCCTTCTTGAAATGATTATTCCCGGCAATGTGCCGATTAAAAAAAGACCGAAGCCGATAAGAAGAACTGTTTCCTGTTTCTTCCAATCCGCACATTCGCACATCATCAGGACGATTCCCGAAAAAATGCACATGATCATAAGTGCGGCTATCAACCTCTGTCCTATTTCCTTTAGTATTCTCATATCTCCCTCTCACTTTCCGATTCTTCGTGTACTCACGAACTCCCTTAGTTTTTCTTCTATGCAGTAGAATTTCCCCCGTGGCGAACATCGGAAAAACGGTGTGTTCACCATGTGAGCGATCCGATAGAGCAATTCCTTATTCCAACCCTCTTGTTCCAGCTCGGTAATGCTTTTCATCTTGGTTGTCGTTTCCATTACTTACCCCTTTCACACCAATGGTTTACATTCCCTCTCTCAAATGCTACTCACAGTAGCACGTCTGAGCAAAAAAAATCCTCTGAATATCTTCCGCTGTTAAGCGATAGCGTATTGCTATCTTCTCAATCTCCGGCTGTGTAAACGGTGTAATGCCGTTCAGCCTAGCCGATAATGAAGCGGGTGACATTCCCACCGCAACCGCCAAATCTTCCTGACGATCACCATGCCTTACCATTACAGCTTTAAGCTCCTGTTTCAGCATCGTCCTCTCCTTTCTCCATTTTTGCACCGCACAACGGGCAGTAGTCGGATCTTCCGTAGGTATTCCAATCCCCACAGTTTGAGCAATAATACCATGAAGTATCGCCCATTTTCTTTACTGTCCAGCGTCCAGTAGGTACTTCTAAGCGTACTGCCGGAAGATCTTTAATTACATCCTTGAAATTCATCATGTGATTATGAATGATAATCTTGGTTGCATACGCATCTTCATCAATCAAGCTCAGTACGGCTTCTCTGCTAATGCAGTCGTCCATCCCCTCTTACCCCCTCTAATTGTTGCTTTGCTTTGTGCTAACTTCTGATTAGCATAGTAAAGCATTGGTTTTCATTTGTCAATAGGAAATTTGTTTGAAATTTAAAAAATTCGGTTTGGCTTGAAAAAATCTACCAAAGGTACTATAATAATAACCAATGGTAGCCGATATAATGCGTACAAAGGAGGTGTTGTTGGTGAAAACTATGGGCAAGCGTATCCAAATGAAACGTGAAGAATATGGTATGACGCAAGAAGAATTAGGAAAGAAACTGGGAGTTAGCAGACAAACAATTTATAAATGGGAATCTGGAAGCGTCCAGCATTTTGACCGTAGTTATGTTGATAAAATGGCGAAGATATTTCAATGCGATCCGGCATGGCTAATGAATATGGATGGTTCTAAAGCATTAGTGACTTATACGGCTCCTGATAGAGAAGCGATAACTTTAGCCGTAGATACTCAGCCACCCATTATAGGAGAAAGTGCAAAGCGAGCCGCATTATATGCCGCCGCTCTTGCTGTACCTTATGAAAACCTAGACGTAGCTATTGAACTCTTAAAATCGCTTGCGCGGCAACAGGAAGAATAAGAAGGGAGCGCACAATATGACAGAATTATACTTATTGGGGATAGTATTAATCTTCTGCCTATTACACATCAACATGGTACTGTATTTTGCAATACGCACTATGCGCACAAAGCGCAAGCCGATAAAGGAGTGATGTGAATGCCGAGAGCGAAATACACGCAAGGCAAGGACGGTTTATTTCGGACTGCTATTCGCACCGGGAAATACGATGATAACGGCAGACCGATTTCTATACGGCTATCCAGTTCAAAATCCTCTGCGGATCTCGAAAAGAAAGTCCGGGCGATCAAATATGAGATAGAGCGCGGACGGACGTATTTCGGTGAAGCTATGACGTTAGGGGAATATGCCCCTACGTGGTTAGAAACGAAAAAGAATAGAAGTGTAAGCACTTATCAGGAATACGAATACTATGTGAACGGGTATTTAGACGAACTCGGTACAATGCGGCTGGACTACATTAGGACAGCCGATATTCAACGTGTAATAAACGCGCATTCGGATACGCCCAGCCTTTGCAAGAAACTACTTCTTACGCTCCGTCAGATATTCGATATGGCTGTCAACGAGGATATAATACAGAAAAACCCTTGTACTGCGGTTGTTCTGCCGCGTCTCGTCAAGGGTGAGAAAAGGATATTGACTTCGCAAGAGTGTAAGATCGTAAAAGCCGCCGATGAATTAAACGAGCGAAGTCGCGCCCTGATTCATCTGTTTTACGGTACGGGTTTACGTCCGGCAGAGATATACGCGCTGACGTGGGGAGATATAGATTTCACATATAAGACGATCAGCGTAAACAAGGCTTTGAATTTCAGCCGTAGAGGTCAAACGTCCGTTGGTTTACCGAAAACTAATAAGAGTATCCGTGTAATCCCCGTTCCTGACTTCGTAATAGCGTCTCTTTCGGCTTATAGGGATTCAACCCACCATTCCCCTACCCGTTATCTTTTCGGCTCGGAAAACGGCTTATATTTGAATAGAACGGGGTATGATAATCAGTTCTACCGGGCGATAGATGCGTTAGGGCTTAAAGGGGTTACTCCTTACTCTTTCAGGCATCAGTTTTGTACGATGTGTTATAATAGTGGTATCGACATAAAGACCTGTCAGTTTTTGATGGGGCATTCGGATACAAGGATGGTATTAGAGGTTTACACCCACCTTGACAAACAAAATTCCGTCATGCAAGCGGCGGTCAACAGTATTAATTTCTGATTTAACAAATTTGAGTTTCCTTACTGGTAAAAAAATGGTAAACATGGTAAATATAAACCCATGTAAAAGAACATAGATTCGAATAAAATTAAACACGACAAAACAGCCATGAACGCCCTATTTATGCGGGTTTCAGCTTGTTTTAAGGCTTTTGAAAATGAGGGGAAGAAAACCCATGAGATTCATTCGTAATCAATAGGTCGTGGGTTCAAGTCCCATTCTCAGCTTTCCGCAAACCCTTGAAAACACTAGCTTTTCAGGGGCTTTACTTTTTTGTTCCGTCTCGGCTACTGGTAAACTACTGGTAAATGTATTTACCACCAAATCACGATTTTTCACTTTCACGGGCTAGTTTTTTATAGATTTTTTCCTCTAAAAACTCTATCCACTTCTCTAATTTAGGCGTGGGATTCATTTCGTATGTCGCTTCTGCCGCGACTAAAAGATTGATTAATATCTCCATAGTTCTACCTCAAAAGAGCGCACCCCTGTTTTAGAAGTGCGCCCGACTGGTTACATGGTAAGCATCTGTTTTATCCATGCGGCTTTTTCGATGTATTCCCGGTGATCATGCTCCCACTTCTGCATCATTTCTTCGGGTGGAGTGTACACCTTGCGGAGTTCATCTATCTCGGCTACAGCCCGGTCATGTATGTAGGACGCGTGTTGTAGCTCCTGTTCCGACATTGTTTTGTATCGGCTAGCCCAAGATCCATCACCCTTTGCTTTAAAGGTGAGATATTCTTCGGCATATTCTTTAGCCGAATCCAGTTCTTCCATGATCTGATCTGCCAAGTGTTTTATCCTTGTCATAATCGTTACCTCAACGTGTAGCAAGCGTAGTGGTAGTAGTGCCACCGACAACAGGCGGGAATACTCCGGCATCATAAGCCCAACTGTTAGGGAATCTCAGAACGCCGGAAGTAGCCTGTGCAAGCTGTAACTGGCTTACCTGTGCCTGTAATGCTTCGATCTTGTTCTGCGCGATCATATCCTTTACGCCCTGAATCTGAGCCGTGAAGTTAGCGTTTGTAGCCGCATCACGCATAGCACCATCATAATTGATCTGCTGTATAAGCTGTTTTGTTGAACAGCAACAGTCATTGATGGTTGCAAGGGTATTAGCCTGTCCGAGTGCAAGACCCGAAATGTCTCTTGCTACCTCGTTGTAAAGCCCCTGATTTGCCATGAGCATATCATGGAAAGTCTGATTAGTAGCCGCTACACTCTGTGCAGTTCCGGCATTTACGGCTGAGAGAATATCTCTTGTCTGTGCCTGAAGGTTCTGATTGTCAAAACCTCTGTTTACGTCAGCCTGAATAGCATTAGTATTGCCGTTACCCCCGCCAAAACCAAAGCCGCCGCCCCCAAACAGAGCGAGAATAGCGAACAGCCAGATCATACCATTCCAGCCGCCCATTCCGTCATTATTCAGCAGAGCAATGTCGCTAGCTGTCAATGATCCGTCCATAGTTTCTTACCTCCTATAATTTTTGTAGGTTTTTGAACTGCTTACATTTTGTCAGCAATTCAATTTATCATAAGCCTTATGCGCAATCGGCTTAATGGTCTAACTCGGTTTTAATTCGTGCCTAACGCAATTTTAATTCGATTTTCTGCACATTTTGTACCGATTCGACATTTATATTTCCGGGTGTCAGAATTTTAACTGCGAAAGTATATCATCAGGGTTTACGCCCTTCTCTTGTGCCATCTTGTAAAATGCCGCTTTCGGATCTCCACCATTGGCATTTACATAGTCCATTACTTGTTTTATCTGCGGATTCTGCCCCATCATCTGATTCAAAAGCATCTGCGGATTCCCGGCAGATTTAACGGTCTGCATGAGCTGTTTGATTCGGCTGATATTTTGTGCCGTTCTGCTTTGCGTTAGAGCTGTCAACATAGGATTTTGCACTTACTTTTTCCTCCAGTTCTGATATGATCTTCTCGACATTAGATATGCGCTGTTCGATACTCTCTACATCCACGGGCGGCTTTTCTTCATGCACCTTTATATCATAAGGCGTAGCGGAAACCTTACCCACACCGTCTGAAACACACATCCACACAATAGGAGCGGTAGTGTCCATAGCTAATAGGCTAGAGTTCGGCGCAAGCTGTATAGTGTCCACACTAGCCTTGCCGCTTACCTGAATAATCTGTTGCGGCTGTAATACTGGTGTGCTATGCTGTTGTGCCATAGCGTAGGGATTGAAAGCCGCATAGTAAGGATTGTTGTACATATCTTGTCCTCCGTTCTTGATACCATCATAACAAAAAAAGAGAACCCTAACTCGTAAGGTTCTCGCAAGGAAATGAGATATATTCGATTAAAAAGCCGTAAGAAAAACGTTAAATTTCCGTATCGCCCATGACCGCCTTATCCCACATTTCCTGATCGTTGTCGGTAATCGCGGCTGTTACAAAGGGCAGTTTGGATATCAGGGTTTTCCCGTCTCCGAACTTGAATCTCGGTATGTCCACATCGTTATCAGTTCTGTAGTCCGAATAGGCGTACCATTTGCCCTTAACGGATATCTTATCAGGTAATTCAGCCCATTCCTTTACGGTATGAATTTCGGGGAATAAAGGGCATTTATCACATACGTTGAAATCACACATTTAATCGCACCTCCAATTAAGTACCTTTGTAATCTTGTTTCTTACGCGGCGCATGATGATTGTCACCGTAGACTCGGACACGTTCAATTCCATAGCAAGTTGAATATTGGATAAGTCTTTCGCCTTTAAATCGAAGCACTTTCTTTCTGCGTCCGTAAAATTGCATTCGCGTCTGAATGTGTCCAACTCTGGCTTTGTGAAGTCTGCGATCCGCATATAGCCCCCTTACTGCGTGTTCTTCGTCTTGTTGTAGCCGTAGGTACTTACGCCTAACAGAGTGCCGAGAAGAACGCCACACGCGCTTACGATGGTGGTAATCGTGTTTACGGTTTCCGCGTCAACCTTTAATGCCGGAAGAACGATTCCTAAAAAGGTGACGATAGCGGGGATAGCTACGATAGCAACCCACTTTAAAATGTCATAGATACGATCAGGTAAAATCTTCATACGTCTTTTCCCCCTTTATTCATCAATAGTCTTTTCGAGAGCGTCAATCTGTTTCTTGATACCGTCAGCCCATCCGTCACCACCGAGCGACTTATAGGCGTTGTAGGTTGCGCAAAAGGAATCATAGTCACTCTTTGTAACCGTTCCTTCTTCGAGAATCGCCTTGCCTGTTGTTTTCATAGCCGAGAGAAGAAGTAAACTCATGCCCGTCTCAAACTTATCCAGTTTGTTCTTCTTCGTCTGCCGCGCTTGAAACAAACAGCTAATGACCGTTGATATCACCCCACTACCTAAAATTGCAATAACTATTTCCATGATTCGCTACCTACCCTTTTTAATTATTCCATAAAGCCGCCCAAGTCTTTTGACCGACAACTCCGAGCCGCTTGATGCCTAAATCCTCAACCGTCTGAAAATTGATAACCGCGTCCTCTGTCTTGCGTCCGTAGTAACCGTCAACTACTCCGGGATTGTAGCCTTTGAGGACTAACCTCTGTTGGCATTGTTCAACGTCCTTGCCGTGCATGAGGTCATTCTCGATGTATCGGAGTTCGCGGGTAAGGACGGGGATTTCATCAGAGAACCAATCGAGCCGCCCGCCGATAATGAAATTAGTGTCTTTGAGCAGACGTTTGGTTACGCCGTAATCACGTCCACGGGATTCGATTACATAGCCGTAAAGACCATCCCCGCCGCCAACGAATACCCCTACATGGGTGGCATCCTTCATCTTGTCGAAAACGAGGTCTGCGGGCTGTAGGTCTGCGAGGGGTACGGGAGTGGATTTCGCCTGAAAATCTCTTGCGCGGTAGTCTGCTGTGGGCTTGATAATGCCGAGGTCACGCATGATACCTACGATTATGCCTGAACAATCTCCGCTACGGGATTTGCTCATATCGTAGCCCTGTTCGTAGCATTTGCCTATGTAGGCAAGGTCGCGGCGGGTATCTGAATCCCATACGGGCTTGCCCTTGCTGTCGCGTCTCGCGTAGGTTTCTTCCATCTTGTGAATCTGCCCGATGGTGAGCGATTCGGTGTACTCCCCGTTTGCCGTTCCGATGTACACGCCGTGGTTGTTGTAAACCTCGGTCATGGCATCACAAAACTCTTGTCTAGTAGCCATATAATCACCCCGCAAACAAGACGAATAATGCCAATATGCCTATAACATAAGTGCATACATAACACACCTTTTCACCTAAATCCAAATCTTTCCAATCTTTCATAGAATCAACGCGGGTTTTATCGTGGTTATCCCGCGCCACGGTGGGAACAAGAATTATTCCTCTGCATAGACACTTTCAATCAAGGCAAGCAAATCATTCTGTTCTTTGCTTGTGAGTCTGCCCTTATTGTAGGCATCGGATACTTTGTCGGTAATTTCTTCCTGTGTGTATGCCTTGTTCTGAACGAGGTTTTTGTAGAATCTAAAATATGTCGCTGACATTCGGACACCCTCCTTTACATCATTTTGAGCAAATCGGAGATAATACATTCAAGATCAAGTATCTGCTCCTTTAAAACTTCACTTTGCGGCTTTTCGACAATAGTAAACCAATAACGGTTATCTAATGCGAAGCACTCTACAATCATTCCGTTCTCTATTGTCGATGTCCCCAATGCGCCCTCGATTGTGATATTTGTTAAATCTTCGGGAAAAGCCGGCTTGCTGTTGACAATATAATTCGTTCCATTCTGTTCTGCGTTTAAAACACTACCGTCATTAAAAACAATTTTTGTCATGTAATTATCCTCCCTAACAAATTCCAAAAGCTGGACGTATGCCGTAATTATTATTATTTGCTTTACCGGCGCCTGCGCCACGACCATCGCCAAAAATAGCCGCGAAACGTTCGGAGTTAACTACATCGCGCAACCACCAAGATTCACCCGTTGTCAGAAGGTCTGGTCTTTTTTGGAATAGTTCAAGTTGGCTCTTTGAGATGGTCCAAAGCGTATAATTAGTGCTTCCGGTATTTGCGGGCTGACTTAGCGGGCTACCATAAACCATTTCCTCGTTCATGAGGTCAACATCAGAATCCACCCACACTCCGGCAGTCGAAACTCCGTTTGACGTGGAATTTATAAAGAAATCTCTATGGGTGAGAATGTTTGACGCACCAAAGTCTGCTTCTATGGTTGCCTTAATAGTTGCAAGCACCGTACTTCCGTTTCCTGTTTTGAAATCTGAACCCAAATAACCACCCGATGTGGTTGCACTATAGTTCATGTATCCAACGCCTAAAGATGCCGCGGGAACAATAACCGCATGATGCGTTGTGCATTCCGTATCACCCGTATGAAGCCAATAATCAAGATGCGCTACATAATACACGTGACCATTAATAGTAAGGTAATCACCCACCCGCACCTTTTCAAAAGCACCTGTCGAAATGTCGTTTTTCAGCTCGGCAGTATAAGACGTTCCTATATTCCGCAACCTCAAATATTGACCCGCCACCTCAATCGAACCATTCACCCATTCGCTGTTACCACTATCATAGACAAGTGCCTGTCCGTCTGCCGGAGTGGTGATAGAAACATCGGTCAAGCCGGATAAAGTCTGACCCGCAATCGCCTGTGCCTGTTCTTTCCAATACTTCGCGTTGTTCTCATAGTACGGAGAACCGCTCGACACGGGAACACCACCCTGTGTGCCGTTCGCAAAGCCCTCGGATTTAAGTACCTCATTCGCGGATTCCTGTGAATAATACTTACTGTTATTTTCGTAGTACGGCGAACCACTTGTTACGGGTACGCCACTCTGCTCACCTATAGCCCATCCTTCTGCTTTTAAGGCATTTGCGGGTGGGTCATTTGCTAACGCGACAACTCGGTCATCGATGGTATCAATGCACCCATCCATGTAGTTCAGGTTATCTTCATTGAGCGCGGGTGTGGTGTCATTATGCCACGTTATAGGTGTATGACACTTATTCATTCGGCTTTACCTCGCTTTCCTTTTGTTTTTCAAATTCCTTCAATATCTCTAGGGCTTTCGCTTTTACATCGACCCAACGTGTCAACGCCTTGCCAATGTAATTGCCCTCTGCGTCTGTATATATTTCCGTGACCGGGATTGAATCAATCCGCTTTATCACTTCCTCTATCGTCATTGACTTTCTCACTCTCCGTCAGAAGTCTCTTGTATTCATTCTCTGCCAAGCCGTAAACGTGTTTCATGACGTACAGTTTAGCTTCGAGCGGTAGAGGACTTGCATTAAATACGTCAAGTAACTGTTTCTCAAATTCTTCCATGCGCACTCCTTATGGTTCTGTATAATACATGATGTATGTTGTGCCATTGATAACAATGCTTTGTAATCGCAATGTATATGTTCCGCTAGTTCCTACGGCAGTAAGAGTTTTACCGAAATTAACACCTGACGTGCTGTTTATCGTGCCGCTCAACTGTGATGCGGACACCGAACTGTTACTTGTTAAAACACTTGCGCCGTTGACAGTTACCGTACCATTCATGGTTACAGTTTGATTTATATTATTAACATCAAATACTGTCTGATTTCCATTCGTGCAACGCAACCTAGTCGGACTCAAATCTGTGTCTGTATTATTTGTATCGTCATGTGATTGCAACGCCCCACCCGCGATTATGATTCCGGCGGTTTGTGCATAGTTTTGACTTAAAAAACCACCATCGCGTAACTCAACCCGTGTGCGTATGCCAGCTTGCATATAACCTTCGGAAATAATATTCGAGGATTCAATACTTGCACCCTTTACTATACCGCCAAACTCTGCGTTGCCACTTGCATCGAGTTTGAAATTAGCAGTATTCACCACTAATGAACCCGTACTATTGCAAGTGATTCTGTTCGAAGCAATCTGAACACTACTTGAATCAAGTTTTGAGTTAAGATCGGTTAAGATAGTTTCTTTGCTGACTTTTGCCCCTATTTCCTCTGCGGTCACGTATGCGTATGAACCTTGCACCGTATCGTCAAGCTGTTCATCTACATATACCCTAACTCCGTCAACGTCCTTTTCTATCTTCGTGGTTTTGTTGGCTAACTGCTTAAACTGTGAGGTTATGCTGTTCAACTGCTCCGCGTAATACTGTTCCCCGTTAGCCGAATAGGTATCTCTCAAAGCCTGTATGCCTGATAACTTTCGTTCCAGAATGTATGACACAATACCGCGATATGTGGTACTCACTCTGATACCGTCTCCGACTTCGTGAAGTGGGTTTCCTACTGCGTTGACGGTACACGGCTTGTAGTAGCGATTTCTCATGTTTGAAAGCGCGTTATTTGCCGCTGTCGTAAGC
>Ga0326513_10000272_pt1 | contig 41956 bp, 24 predicted proteins | sample 2_2465_0518_D_FD_203654 | JGI IMG/M metagenome (GOLD analysis project Ga0326513, IMG submission 203654) | Bovine rumen microbial communities from UC Davis, California, United States - 2_2465_0518 | ecosystem: Host-associated > Mammals > Digestive system > Stomach > Rumen | place: USA... | reverse complement strand
AATCATTTTCCGACATTACAAGAGTAGAGATAGCAGTAGCATCATTATACATCTTGAGAGAACGACGGAACTTAGACTTAGTAGAACGTCTTTCAAGAACCTTCCAAAGCTTATTAGAAGAAGCATTCTTACCATAAGACTTAGCATCAAACTTAGCCTGGTCAACAGCAAATAAGAAATCTCTAAAGAAAGCAATCTCATTTGTAGTTGCTCTTACAAAGTTAGTAAGAAAGCTCTTGTCTTGAAGCTTACCAGAGATACGATTAACAATATCAGCAGAAGTAATGGGATAAATCTTACATTTAATTCCAATAACAGCAGTATTAATATATCCTTCATCATTCTTATCTTTCTTCATAAAGTTAACTACCATCATAGTAGGCTGAAGTTCATTTGCCTTTTTATATTCATTGTTAAGAACAACTGCATTATGAGCTTTAGTTATAGATTCCATATACTTAGCCATGTCTACAGGACTCATATCTTTTGCATTCGGACCCTGCTCAATTCTTCTTTGAATTGTTTCATTAGGTCTATTATTATTGTTATTATAACCAACAAGTCTATTTAAATTATTAAGTTCATCTTGATTCATTAAAAGATTTCTTCCATCTTGTGTTCTTAATGTATACGAGCCATCTGGATTCTGAGTTATATTATCTCTAATATAATTAGAGTCTGTATCGTAGTTTAATCCATATGATGGTAATAATCCTTGAGCGTAATTTTGTGCACCTCGTCCTCTAAGACTTCTATCATCATAATCTAAATTAAAATCAGCATTTGGATTAGGTGGACCAATTAAAGACGGGTCGTCAAGTCTTGCTTCTTGAATAATCATATCTTTGTAACCAGTTCTATAACCAGGTACAACTTTATAAGATTCAAGACTAGATTCATTTACGTTATCAGGAAGTGTATAGTTAGACTCTTTAAGCTCCTCTAGTACTGTATTAAGTACCTCATGGTCAATCTTAAGAGTAGCGTCGTAAGACTCACCAAATGTAGTAGCAAGTTTGTCAAACGCATCAGCATATCCATCTAATGTATTATTCATACTTCCTACATTTGCGTGGAACTTACGTACATAATCATATACATCCTCATTACTACCTACACTAATAGCAGTAAAAAGAATATGAAGAAGAGAAGCCATCTTCTTTTCTTGTGCTTTAGCAATCATAATTGCATTATCAGGTTCAATATCTGTACTAACCATTACAGGGAAAGTAAGAATTAAATCCTTTGTAGCAGAAGTAATAGACTTGAAGCTTCTTTTTGCATTAGCATTATTGATGAATTGAACTTCATCAAAGTCTTTCAGGTCTGTTAGAATATCTACGATATCTTTAACAACAGATTCATGAAAATACTCTCTTCCGTTCATTGAGTTAACCTCCTTTATACTCAGATTTTATAGATATGTTTCAAAAAATAAAGTGTATCACCAGACTGATGTTTCTAATTAATCGCCAATAAGTCGGTTCATTAATTCATTAAACTGACTGTCTGATAAAGTAATAGATTGATTAGCCATTATATTAGCATTACTCGGAGCTATTACAAACATTCCATCACTAGAATATGACTGTTTACTTCCAAATATTTCATACAGCTTATCAATTCTAGATTCAATCTTATCCATTCTAGCAATAATATCTGAATAATTATTATTTGCTTGTGGAACTTGAATTGGAGTTGCTTTGAAATTAGAAGTTGATGTAGGAGTATATTTAGCTTTTTCTTGTTCATAAATATGCTCAAGCTTTGCTTGTTCTTTAGCATACACCTCTCTATTTCTTACCATACAATCATGAAAATCTGTACTATTCATCGTTAACCACCTCTATAGCCTTTCTAAAATATAATACTTGCGTATAACTTCTCGGTGAGGCTATAGGTATTTTGATGATACACTCTATTCAATACACATTAATAGTATATAAATATGTAGCACTTTACCCTCTTGAACATTTAGATAATCGTAAGATTATGAAAGGAGGAGTAACCGTGGAGATAAAACCGATTAATGAATTTAAAGATAAGAATAATTTCAGCGATGGATTAAGTTTCATGGACGCTTATCATTCTGAAACTAATCCTGACATAATTAGCAAGTTGACTGGAGAAACTTATCTTCAGGCTAGAGATAATAATAGTATTAATACAAATACAAAAGTTGATAATGAGCATCTTATTAATGTAGGAGACCCAGAAAAGTTATCCAAATATCAAATAATGGATAATTATAAAAACAGAAATGCTATTAAAGTTACTAAAGATGAGTATGCAAATTTCCTCAAGGGTTCTACAATGCCATCGGACCCAGAAGATATGTATAGAAATCGTTTTAGTAGATTTAGTCGTTACGGATATATTGATGCAGCTAACGAGTTTATTACTGGAACAAGAGAATACATATTCTTCTCTAAACCAGACTTACATCTTATAGAAGGTAATAGTATTTATGTGCCTTTAATGACTAACTCTTTTTTAATGGAAGCTTTCAATCATTATCGCTATAGCTTCTATTCATTACAACAGACTTTTTCTGGCGGAGGTAATTCTTTGCCTGGTCAAATTGGTGTAATGAGTGCTAATTCATCATCAAAGTTTGACCCTCATTGTAAATATATACCGCTGTTATCTAATATGGTAACTAGTACATTAGACCTAGGTGATATAACTGCTTCTGATGTAGAGAATAACAGAAACTTATATCAAATTAATACAACCTATAGAGAAGGTTCATTAGCATCTGATTTACAGTATGATTTTTCTCTTGAATTTAAAGATACTAAGTATCTTGATGTATATATGCTCTTTAAGATTTATGATGAGTATTGTAGACATAAATACTATGCTGATATAGAACCTACTAAAGAGGACTATATCATTAATAGAATATATCCAGAAGCCATATCTATATGGAAAGTTATAGTAGACGATACAGATAGAATTGTTTATTGGGCTAAAGCTATTGGATGTACTCCAATGTCTGTACCTAGAGGCTCTTTATCTAATTTTGAAAATCAGATTAAGTTTACTATAAACTGGAAAGCACAGTTTGTAAAAGATATGGACCCAATAAATTTGATGGAGTTAAATCACTTGTCTGAATTATCTATGCATGGTAATAAGCCATCTTCTTTTGCTCTTCCATCTGCTGGAGAGACTTGGGTTGGTTATCCATATGTAATTAGAGATGAAGGACCTAGTGGTAATTTTAGAACACATGCTAGAACTGGTGATAATGGTGATGGTAGAACAACACCAGATAGTTTTTATAAATTAGTATGGGCATCTTAAGTAAAGGAGGGAAATTATGTCTATTAAGAAGACAACTGAAACTACATCAAGTAAGATTCTTAATTCTGATATCTACGATTTAACTCGATTTGTCGATGATATCAAAAAGAAGAATATAGATGGTGTAGATGGGAGTAAAGAAACTTTGTTAGTAGGAATGTATGGTTATCTTGGATACCAGTTTGCTTCTTTATTACAGAATGCTATTGTAACTGCATCCGAATTATCTAATGAGGCTATTCCTACAAGAGCAAAGTTTGATAGAAATGTAATTACACACGCTTTATCTCTTGGTGTAAAGAAAGTAGCTGCTACTGCTGCTAATATGAAAGTATTACTTATGTTTCCAGAAAGAGCTCTTAGAGCTAATATGATTGATGGTAAGTTTACTTTTAAAGCTTCTACACCATTAAACTTTGACGAGTTTGAATTTCATACAGATTATGATATTGAGATTAACTATGTAAATCTCACCGATGTTACTAATGGTAGTCAGAGAAACTATGTATATACTGCTAAGTATATTATGGATAATACTAATCCAATTTCTGATATCGATAATCCTTTCTTACCTCCAATTGCAGTATTCAATTATGTAGAAGATAATATGGTTGTATTAGTAACTAATCTACATCAGGTATACTATAGAGAAATCAATGAGAAAATTCTTAGTTCTGATGTAATTGCTAATAAGACTATTAGTTTCTCATTTGAAAAACAGATGAGCCATTTTATTGTAAAGGTACAAGAACCGTCTGATTCAGAAAATGGAGAGGGAAAAGAAGTAACTCTTATTCCAGTATATGATGGTCTGTATAATCAAGAAATTGCAAGCCAGAAATATTGTTATTATCAATATATCAATCCTAATACTATACGTATTAGATTTGACCCTACAAACTATCAACCACCTGCAAACTCAGATATCACAATAGAGTTATATACTACTGATGGTGCTGGCGGTAATTTTGAATATAGTGAAGAAAAGACTATTAGACTTACATCTGACCAATACACTAATCTATATTGTATTGTAGCTCAGAGAGGAGAAGATGGTTCTTGTGGTGGTTTAGACAGACAGTCTATCGAACAGCTACAACATATCATTCCTAAAGAAGCATTATCTAGAGGTAGTATCACAACTCTTACTGACCTTAGAAACTTCTTTAATAGTCTTAATAATGAAAACTCTGTTCTTCATGTATTTAGAAAAGAAGATAATATCTTAAACCGTGTATACTATGTATATAATCTTATGAAAGATAGTGAACGTAATATAGTACCAACTAATACAATTCCAATCTATCTTGAAAATACTAGAATGGATGATATAAATGGTAAGATTTATCTTGAATCTGGTACACCAATCTTCTATTACAAGTTTGGTGATGGTGCTGATATAAGCCTTATCAAAGACAATTATATTGGATATCTAGAACAAAAGATTGCTAATGTAGAAACTAACTATAGTTTCTATAATGGTAATGGATACACTACTTATCAAGGTACGCCAACAGAAGCAACACTCGATACATGGTATGAAAATTATAGGAATTCGTTTGATGTAAATAAAGACATGGGTGATGATTATAAATTATCTGACCCTAAGCCACCAAATTCTTATGACTTCTTTGAAAAAGCATCAGTGTATTTTAAAATATATTGGTCTGATTCATTAAATGCTATGACTCCAGATAATTCTAATGGCTTATATGATAAGTGGTATTTCGGTACCTGTAATGCATGCTATCTTAATAAGTCTAGAATTAAACTAAGCAAAACAAGTGGTGCTGATACTGGTATTATTGAAATCATGAAAGCTCAAATGAGTGATGTTGATGTAGATGGTAATTATCTTACAGACTTTGAATTAGAGTTTACACAGAAAAATGGAAGTATTACTATAGTAACTCACTATCCTATGAGAACTGGAGAAGATACAATAAATCCAGTTGATGAAGGATGGATTACTGAGGGTACAGGAGAGAAAGAATTTGATATTGATGGTACTATAACAACAGTATCATATAGATATCCAGTTTCTGTAAATTCTAATATATCAGGAGTTAATTTCTATAGATGCCATAAAAGATTATCTGATGGAACTTTAACTTTTGTAGATAACAAATGCATTTTCCCGTTAGAATTCGTACCATCTTCAAGTCAATCTACACTATATGATTCTGATATCTATGTATATACATGGGTAGTTAATATTGCATTCTATGATGAAAGTAAAACATTTAGTACTGTATATATGAGAAGTACTGAATCTGTATCTAGACCGTTTATGGTTCCAGATTATATTACAAATCTTAGTAATATTTCTGAAGTTGATAGAAAGCAATATATAGAAAGATTCTGGAATGCATTTGCAAATTATATCAATCCAGGTTCTCATAATACACATGATTATCTTATACTAAGCTCTATTAATACAATTGATGTGTATTCTTATGATGGACAACAGAATCATAGTTTTATAGATTTAAATCTTGCTGAGGGAGACTTAATAAGATTTGATACTTATAGAAATCGTGGTGGTGGAGAAACTGATAAGTTTGTATATACAGACCCGTCTACATGGACACTCGGAGAAGTACTATCTATAGAAAAAAATAATGGTCGTATTGTAAGTATAGAAGTCTTAGTAAAAGATGAAGAGCTAGGTGATTTCAATACTTATAGATACAGATTACCTGTACCTGGTGAAACTGATTCTACTCAAAGCAGAATTCCTATTGATAGCTCTTGTATCATTATTCTATCTAAGATTTCTAAGTTCTTATATACTACACCATTAAGTATTATCTTAGAAGACGACCCTACTATTAATACACATAGAATTACTGCATCTTATTATCTCGATATTATTGATGAAGTAAGATACCAAGAGTTCGATTGTATTAATAGTAAATCTCCAATCCAGTTCATTCTATCTTCTATTCATACTTATAGAAGCTCTTATCTATCTGATAATAGATATAAGTATACTATCAGTATTAATATTAAACCTAATACTGGTATTGTAGATGAGAATATGATTAATAGAACACAAGTGATTGGTGTATTCTATAAGAAGGGCGCTGATGAAAATTCTGAATCACGACCAATCATGTATTCTATTGCTAAGTATAAAGGTCTTACTAATTCTTATATTGATGAGAATGGTAATGAAGTAACAGAAGATGTAATCGCAGATGAAGATGGTATTCATTACGAGATTACTCTGTTTACCAGACCATTTTCTACATCTGATAAAACTGATACTAGTGATGATAATTACAGAGTTGATATCATTGATGATAACAACAATGTATATATCGGCTCTAAGAAGATTGTAGAAGATATCAGAGCGCAATACGGAGATTCTCAAGAAGCAATTGAAGAATTCTTTAAACAATATAAGATGTTTAATGCTGATGCTAATTTACCTAGACCATTAAGTATAGATGATTTACCATCTGACTTTAATCTTGATATATTAAGTCAAGCGTATGTAAATACAATATATCTTAATATCAATACAGAGCTTAAGATATATATTCTATATAAATATGATGCAAACCCAGCTAAGTATACAGATGGTTTATCTAGAGAATTCCTCGCTGTTAATACAGGTAATGCTGATGCATTATATAACTCTGTATCTCAGAATACTAAGTTCACTCAAACTATTCCAGTAGAACAAGAAGACCCAGGTTATGTACCAGATTATACTTTAAAGGATATGGTTCTTACTAACGTATATAATACATATCAGGGTATTAATCTTATTCACGACTATTCTAATATCATGAATTCTTATGTAACTGCTATTAAGACCAATGATATCTTTAATCCAGACCAAAAGGATAGTATCGAATCTTATATTGTAAATAGAGTTCCTTGTGTTAGATACTTCTATTGGAATACAGAAGAAAGAGTACTTACTTTCTTAAAAGATATGAAGGCTAAGATTAACTATGTTCTTGATGCTATCGCACCATTAGAGTGTACATTTGGATTAGACTATAAATTCTTCAATACTTATGGTCCTTCTAATATGTATCATCTTACTGATGATGATGGTGATGTAACTGACTTAATTGATAATGTAGCACTTACTATGACATTTAGAGCCAAATTCTATAATGAAGATAGTGATGCTGCATCTATGCTTGACCCAATTGCAAATACTATCAAAGATTACTTAGAGAATCTTGACCAACTTGATGATATTCACTTCCCAAATATTACAACTCTTATCGAGTCTGAATATTCCGAATATCTAATCTACTTTGAGTTTGTATCGTTTAATATTTACGATGCTACTACTCAGCATATTATTACAAATGAAAATATGGAAATGCTATCAATGGTACCAGAATTCCTTCATGTAGATACAAATGACTGGAATGGTAAGCCATATATTAATATACGCATCGTCACATCTTAAACATACTAGTAAATAGTAACTCAAAGGAGGTTATATTATGGATTATGAAGAGATTATGCTCATGAGAGAAAATAGAGCTAAGAAGGATTCTCAAGCTGCTATTCGTGAGCATGTTGAGAGACGTAATACAATTTCTGAAGAAACTGATAGAAATGCAATTTGGAATAAGATTGCTTCTCTTGGTTCTGATGATTATGATTATATTGACTTTAAGAAGAAGGTTACAGATGCTTTCCTTGTAGAAGGACTTACTATCCTTGTAGATAACTGTGTAGACCCTATTCTTATTAAGGAAGAATATAATCAGAAGCTTGTTCGTCAGCTTGTATCTGCATTTGTAAATGAGAATGGTTCTACAAATCTTCTCAATAAGATGAAGAAGACATCTTATCTTATGTCTGAAATGGCATATGTTACAGAGTGTACAATTCAGTCTGTTCTTGAGAAAGCTGATAAGAATAACACAGAGACATTTAAGATTGAGCAGAAAGATAAGGACGAATTCTATAATAAGCTTAGTAAGGTTGATGTAGATGAATCTATTGATAAGATTACATCTAGAGTCAAGGGACAAGTGAATGAATTCGTCACAAATAACATGGAAGAAAAAGCTCAACTTGGTGAAGCACTTAAGAAGACTGAGAAGAAAGTTGCTGATACTAAGGAAAAGCTTAAAGAAAAGGCTAATGATGAGAAGGCTAAAGACCAGGCTCAGAAGATTGAAGAGGGATATATTGAACTCGGTAAGCGTAGAGCTGTAGATATTCGTGAGAATAGAACCAAGAATGTATTTGAACATATGGTTTATAATCTTGCTAAGACAGCTATGCTTAATGAATCTGCTGGTCAGGTATTTATCAAGGATTCTAGACTTGATATGGATAAGATTGTTGAGCATTGTGAAGTACTCTGTACTTTCATTACTACACTTGATAGTACAAAGCTCATTAATCTTGACGAGTCTTATATCGACCAGATGCTTAGAGATATGAAAAACTAAAAAAAATAAGGGCGCTCTCCGACAGCGCCCTTTTTATTTTTATCCCAAAAATCTTCTCACTTCCTCCAGGTATTCTACAGCATTCCCATCACCATCAGAATTCCCGAATAGCCTGTTCTTCTTATGGAAATTAAACCACCAGAATTTTTCGTTGTCTTTAATGACCACTAAATGTGTTCCATCCTTAGTGGTCATTTCTTTCCTTATTTTATTATTCATAATAACATCTCCTTTTTGAGTTTAGAATAGCATTCTACTATTCATTATAATAATATATATTTATTAAACAAAAGTTTAGCAGGCTACCAACGAGGTAGCCTGCATTTTATAACGTTACTTCAGCTCTAGTCTCTGTATTTAGAATAAGACTAAATAACATATTTGTTCTTGTACTACAAATCTCGTATTCATCTTTAGTAAGTTTACTTAGCTTATACATTTCAGATACAAAATTTTCAAATGCCATAGTTAGTATACTGTTCATTTCGATATTACTAATAGGCTTCAGTAAATCAAGACTAAACTTCAATTCATTAAAATTAAAGTCTAATCGATTTATTGAGTCTGGTTCTACATTTCCAAATGCACCATATATACATCTAGCAAGTATGTTATTGTATTCAAATTCAGAATATGCTGTTTCCCATAACTTCTTTCTTATATCTGTAATATCATTTACATAAGATACTCTCAAATTATTATTAGATTCCATATCTATACTCCTCTCTCAAATATATCTAAGATTCATATTTTCATCATAATCCTTACGACTAATTATATTCTGGTATTGTTGCTTACAGTATACTGCATTTAGATAAGATAAATCAATCTCTACTCTAGGTAATATAGAATAGAACTTATCTACTACTCCTCTTATAGTAAGTGCATCATCAATCCAAATATTACTATTATACATATCGGAATACAGCTTACCTATATTATCCCAGTCTGGTTTTACTAAAGGACGATTAAGTCCAAATTCTGCCATGAAAGTTTCTTGTTTACTATAAGATTTTGGTGTTGGAAAGTAAGCTCTAAAATGTACATCACATGGAGTACATATAAGATGCTCAAGCTGTACTATCTCATTATCAACAAGTCTTCTCATATACTCATGGTTTTGTGCTGCACCAGGAGAATATACATGAATAAATCCTGGGTCTGTAATAGCTGCGTTAATAAGATTACCTCTATTAACAAATCTATATCTAGGTCGCTTAGCACCTTCTGGAATAACATTTAATACAACTCTTATAGTGGTATAATATAGATTATTTAAGCGTCTATCTCTTTCATGTAATATATCTATCATCTCATCATAGGAGATGTTATATATAGTACACATATAGTCAAGTCTTTCTTTATAGTCTAATGGTATATGACCGTACTTAGACTGGTATTCATTTAGCTTCTGTTTCATACTTGCCATAGTACTCATCACCTCCAATCATTCATTTACTTAACTGTTCGGAAATGGGTATTTTGGAAAAGAAAGGCGCAGTACCACTTAAGGTACTGCGAGGTGGTGCCTTTCTAAAAAATTAAGGGGGTGAACTGCTCTCAATATCAGCTCAATTATATGTTATAATCCCCATAAAGAATTATACATATTCATACCCATATTTCTAAGAGAAGAACCAATATTCATACTCATATTAGGTAAGAAGTCAGTGATTCTATCTTTTAGATTAAAAGTAGCCCACAATGTAACCATTCTAAATAAGTCAGGTTCATTAATATTGATACCACATAGATTAGCAATATAATCCATTTCAGATACATTCTGTAATGTAGTACCTTTAAACATTGCACCTAAACTAGTCATTCCCATACCAGTATATAAGTCTTGAATAGAGAAAGATACATCCACTACAGTAGGTAATCCATCTTTAGTCCACGAACCTTCTTTACCTCTAGTAAATGACATCTCTGTAATAATACCCATATCTATATTAAACATACCTCTATAGAATGCTTTGATTAGAAATGGTGTAGTATAAGAGTTTACATATTCTGAACGAGGTAATACAAGTGCCATAAGATGACACAAAGGCACATAGATATTTAACCACCAAGAAAATTTATCATAGCTTGGAGTTGTTAATTTAATAGATATATTATATGATTTGGTAAACTGGCTATTAGACCATATTTGTGGGAATAGTAAACGTCCACCAGATACAATAGTTTTTACGGAGTTAGCAATAGTAGTAAAGATAGAATTGCCTCCAGCGACTTTACTTACTATATTATTAATCTGCTCTTTAATACCAGTCAATGTACCATCTATTTTATCAAATGCCTCTCCAACTGCACTCGATGCGGTACCTAGTAAGAATTGAATTTCCCTTGCTCTATCAGAAAGAGCATTGACTGAAGATGCTAAGAGAGAATCTGTTGTTTCATTAGAGAAGGAGTCTTGGAAAGATGCTTCTGAATTAATATAAAAAGGAATTGCATTACCATAATACATAGCTTGTTGGAAATCTTTAAAAGAGCCTTCTTCTGGTTCTTCGAAGACATTATCTCTTTCTTCCCAATTATATTTATTCTTAACGTCTTCTTCAGTTTCTGTTCTTTCTGTAGTCTCTTCGGGAGTTTCAGCTTCTTCTGCATCCTCTGCAGCTTGGTCTCCTAATACAGTATCCTCTTCTTCTATATAAGGTGTATAGTCTTGTCCTTTATAAACACCCCAATGAAATACATCAAGTGTTTTTCCATTAAGTCTTTTATTCTTACTATCATCTGCGTTTCCAGCAAGTCCTAAGAAGATTGCACCAGCTCTACACATAGGATTGACATAGTTAAAATATTCTGCATATGCTGGCATAATTGTATATAGTTTACCATTATAATCTTCTAGCATAGCTCTAAGTGAGTTCTCTGACATATCTTTATCTACAAAAGACTCATCCAATTGCCCTATTAAAGCAGTTCTAGCATTTTCAGATGAACCTCCCATGAAAGAAGTATTACCTGGAGTTATAAATAACAGCGGCATTCTAGATAGAATCTTCTCTGTAAATTCATAACCAGCCAACTCTAAATTTTCACTAAAACTTGCCGATGTAGAGCCATTACCGCTATTATTACCTGGGATAATTCTACAGTCTGTTGTAGGTAAGAATTGATATGGTGCACCGAATATATTTCTAAGATTCTTATAGTTTATACCATTAACTGCTGTACTAGCTTTATACTCTTCAAGAGCATCGGTTGGTCCAGTCATAACATAATTACCATTAGCATCTGTTTTATACATAACGTTACCGTCTTTATCTACAACAACATTTCCTTCATCATCAAACAATAGTTGCTTAAATCTTGCTAAGTGTTGTCCAATGTTATAGAAGAATCTAGGAGCTAAATTTAATGCAAGATTATCAGTTGTATCTAAGTCACCGTCTGATGTACCAGCACCAGTATTATCTGCTGAATTAACAGTAGAATTAACTGCATCATTAGCTATAGATTCTTGTGTTTTATCTAATTTTGTAGTATCATCTATATATTTTCCATTAGGACATATTCTAGACTCGTCTAGCGTTCCACCTGGATTTAGATTTTCATACTTTATTGCTTTTATACCAGATAGATAACTTGAACTAGATGATATAGCTTTTGGTGGAGCAGACTTAGTATTAAGCCATCCTATTTTATTAGATTGAGTGCCATAAAAAAATGCAGTATTAGTACTTATATTTATCTTATAAAGAGCATATCTTGTATATGCAATATTAGAACCTACTATTATACCTAAAATAATACCATCTGCCGTATTTGCTGATATACTGGCTATTTTAGCACAAGTACATTTTTGTATTTCATATGCTTTTTTAGTTAACGCTTTATCTTGAAATAAAGTAGTGTCATGCATAAATACGATAAATGCAATGCCTATATCACCTGCAATTATTCTATTACATAGTAAATTACCGTTTTTCCTATCATGGTTTGTATCTACAGCATATAATGTTGATTGTCCCATCAGTATACCTCCTTTATAGAGTCAATATTATTCATATGTTCTAGACATAAAAATATGAGGGTTGGACGAATCCAACCCTCATTTGTTTAGCTCTTAGCGATTTGATAGATTGCATTTATAATGTCTTCTCCAGAGTTGTTACTATTTAGTGCAGTTCTTAATGCAGATAAACCATTCTTAGAGCCATTTGGAATTTTCTTATTATTACTATTACCTATCGCATTGGTAGTATTTTCTGTATTAACGGCAATTGTAGCTAATATAGTAAGTATATCATCTATCTTATTACTGTTGTCAGCAATAATAGCAGCGAGTCTTAGTATATTAGCAAGATTATCTCCACTATGTTGAGTATAAGTACTATTGTCTGCACCCATTATAGAACCTTTACCTGTATGTGGAGATACTATTGTATTATTATGAGTATTAGTATTATTAGAAGATACTCTACTGCTTCTAATATCATCCAGAGATTTTAATGGTCCAGTCCCTCTACCGTAACCAGTACGATAAGTTCCAGCAATTAAATCTCTGTTTACATCTCTTGTTACAATACTAGGAATTGTATCAGAGTCTGTAACTTTTCTCTTAGAAATTGGAATTCTGTTTAATTTAGCCAAATCAGTTTTACCATTTCTAGCAGAACCACGACCAAATCTACCATTTCCAGAACCTTTATATCTAAGAACAAGTTTACATTCATTATCTTGAATAGTCCATGCACCAGGTTCGCCACGTTTACCATGGCAAGAATCTGGTTCTGGAAGTTGATTATCATTATCAAGGTAGTACTTTGCTAAGCAATAAGAGTTATACATACCGTTACCGATAGAACCACCTGAGTCACCAGAGCCAGCATTGAAACCGAATCTAGTTCCTTGAGAATTTGTAAATACATACATATCTGTATGTCCATGACCACTATGGAATCTAATGTCACCAGGTTGTACGTCATTAGGGTCAAACTTTAGAACTTCCCAATCAGATGATAAATTTCCGTCCTTATCATATATACATGTATTGCTTGAAGCACCATCCCAGTTTTGAGTTCCAAAACCTTCGCCATGATAAGTATCGCTATAATTCTTTTCAGCACTCCATCTAGCTGTATAATAACCCATATAATGTATAACAGCAGACATCATACCAGAGCAGTCAGGTCTTTCATGTTCAAGTACAGTACCATCTCTACATACAAGGTCATTATATTTAACACAATTACAGTCATAAGTTAGATTTGGGTCTGCATTATATAGAGCTTCAAATACCATAGCTGCAGCATAGATAATATCATTACCATTATATGTCGCTGTAGTATCAGAAGAAGGTGTTGTATTATTATTAGTTTCATTACCATAAAGCGCATCATAGAAATTACCGAATATAGTTTTGGTTGCTCTCTTGGTATATTCACCTAAAAGCCCAATTAATCCACTAGTTACACTCTTATTATTATTTGTAGAAGTAGTGTTGTTAGTAGTTGTAGTATCTTCTTTTGATGTCGATTTATTAATATTAGTAAGTTTATCAGGACCAATATTTGATGTATTATCACTAGTGTTAGCTAAATTAACTGGGTCTGGACCTATTGCTCTACCAGTTGTAGATAATTTATCGATACCTCTACCAGAACCACTAGAAGATTGTCCAGTAACAAGTCCGTATACTGCTAATGCAAATAAACGTCTCTTGAAACAATATAGATGTGAATATTTGATATTTTTGTATGCTTCTGATGCTGCTACTTGACCCCAGAAATCTGCTGAACCTTCAAGACCACGCTCAAAGTTAACTGCTGCTTCATCTGGTTTAGTAAGCTTCTTATACTCATCAACGGTATTTGCTACTTTAAAGCCCATACTTCTGATTTGAGAAGCTGCATTTTCAATTCTACTCTTACTCCAGTTAGAACCGTCAGTAAGTTCTTCTTTAACATGTGCTAATTGTCCAGTCCATTCCCAATCAGAGAATCCGTGAGCTCTAGCCCATGCTGGATGGTCATTCCAAGGTAGAGTCCATTGCATTAGTCCTCCACCCTCAGCAATATATCCTTTAAGTGCAACTGGTTTAATATTTTCAATTGTTCCACCGCCACACTCTTGAACCCAGTTACCTATAGCACCACAAGCTGCAGCAGTACTACATCCACATTCATTAACCAGGAATGAATAGATTTCTGCACCGCCTTCATCCATTGTAAGTGTAACAGACTCACCTTCAAGAGTAGCAGTATAACTCTTTCCTATAGCAGCCTTTGCATCTCCTCTAACATTTACTCCTGTACCATCATTGTTATTGACAGTATTAGACGAATATGAAGACGAAGAATCAAAATTAGCACCTAAAGATTTAGCTGCATTGTACATCATACCAGAAATAGCAGAATTTGTAACAGCTGATACACTAGAGATATATTTATTAGCGAGAGATTCATCATTTCTACCTCTACCTGTAGTGATTTTTACAGTAGAATTTCGCAGAGTATCAGCAAGACTATAACGTGTACTACCACGCTTATCTTCAGAATCTTCTACGATTACATTACCATTCTTATCAAGTCCTCTAGCTACTACATAGTGAGAATACTTAGAACCATATGGAGTTCTACCGCTATTCTGACTATCTCTACCCATTAAGATAACAGGTTTACCTTGAGCGAGACTGTTTACTACATCAGCATTATTAGCATTAGAATTGGTCTTAATACCATTCTTATTGAGATAAGAATTAAAGTATTCAGGATAAGTACCACCATTAACTTCTTTGTACTTATTGCTAAGTGCATAGTTAACAGCATTACGCATATCACCCTTCTTACCGTACATTCTAAGTACAGATGCAGCTGATGCAGGACCACAACCAGAATCTGCGATAGTTTGGCTTTCAGAATCTCCTGCAGTTTTATAAGAACCTGAATAATCTCTCTGATAGATATGATATGGGTCAGCACCATAACCAGAATCATTGGAATCATTCTTGTCTTTGCCTAGTCCAAAGAATCCTTTAACGCTACCCATTATTTTAGATGCAGTATTTTTAACTCCTTTCCATAATCCACTTAATATACCACCGTTAGATGTAGAATTATTTGTTCCACTAGAAGATGTATTATCATTAGAACCAGAATTATTTGTCATAGTTGCAGTATTACTACCAGTAGTACTTTTCGCTTGAACTGCATTCATACCTGCGGCAAGAGATGCTGTAGCTAAAGAGAATGGTGCTTTAACAACTCTGTTTATAGATTCTACAAAGTTGAATAGTCCACTCATAAATGGATTCTTCTTATCAAGTTCAATCTTCCAATAATTTTTACTTGTAGGTAAAATAGACAGTTCATCAATTCCTCTATTGATAGAAGAGTTTCTACTAGCTAAGTTTTTAAAGAATTCTTCTATTCCTTCAAATCCACCAGTCATACTCTTAATAGAGTTATTGATTAGATTGCCGAAATAAATACCTACCTTTTCTAATGGATTAGCATCCTTTAACCATCCAAAACCTTTTTCTAGACCTTTCATGAGAGGGTCAAGACTTCCAGTTAATGGACTAAGTTTATCATTAGCATTTGCGTTTGTAGCTATTCCGTCAATGTTATCATATGATGTAGTAGTATCAGTAACAGCTTTATCATCATACCTAGACATATCTACAGAATACTTAGAGTTATCAATGTCTTCTATTTGTACTCTAGACATTTCATCTGTAGTGAAATATGCTGGCATCATTGCATCAAGAACAGCTTTAGTAACTTCAGCTTTCTTTCCACATGGTTCAAATATTTCATTAATAATAGCACAAACACCTGCCATTGCTCTGATACGTTTCCAATCAGAGTGTTCTTCGTCTACATCAAATTGACTATTAGGATTATCTTTACCAGACTTATATACGCTTTTAAGATGATGCTTAGCATCCCATGGACCAGTAAAGCTAGAAACATTGCTTGCTACTTCTTTTATTACAGACTTATCTTCAGCTATAAGAATAGCATTAAGATTAGAAATTACTTTATTAGCTACTTCATTAAACTTGAATTTATTAGCATTGAGTTTCTTTTCACCTTTTAACTCATTACCATCTTCATCATATTGAGAATAGTTGAAATCCTTTTCACCAAAATGCTGCCAAATGGATGAGAATATAGTAGAGAGCTTTTTACGTACTTTATCACTCTTGCCTTTAGATTCAAGATTTTCTGTCTTTTCTAAGATTACGTTCTTAGATGATGAATCATAACCAAACATAGCTGACCATGTATTCTTAGCACCATCACCAATCTTAGATGCAATTGTCTTATTATTCATTAGATTATTGTATTCTTCGATACTAAGATTTGTATTATTTCTAGCATTAACTGCTTCTACAGTAGCCTTAGCTTGAGCTCTCTTTTCTTTAATATTAGACATATCAATTCCAGGAATCTTATCTAATATATCAATTATTAATCCTACTAATTTGTCTCTTAAATCATCCAGAGAAAGAACTAAAGTTGCAACGATACTTAATCCAGCTAAAATAGCACCTGCTGCAGCTGCAATACCACCTGTAGCGCCAGTGATAACTTCTGCTAATGTCATAATAACGTCTGGTATAATATTAATTAAACCACCAGCAACTCTTTCTTGAAGTGATGGTTTAGGCGTTAATATACCGAGAATATTTCTGCAGTTATCCATACCGATTAAGAAGTCTGCTACCATTGTTACTATAGAAAATACTTTAGCTACACCTTTAGCTGTTACAGTACTTGCTTTTTTAGTAATTTCATCAATATTGTCTTCTAATGTTTTAATAAGACCTTTTGAAGTATTCTCAGCAATTTCTTCAGCATTCTTAGCTATATTTTTACCTGAGAGCTTCATTACCCTCTTATCTCGAAGAACCTTTAGTATCTTATCTTTTATCTTTAATACTGACTTCTTCAAGAATTGAATAGTCTTTGGTATAATACCATCAGCATTCTCAGCAGTTACAGCCGCTAGTTTATCAGCATTTTGAGATAATCTCAATTCGCTCATTAAATATTTTTCTCTATTCTTAATAGTTTCCTTAGCTGTATTAACTGCTTCTTTATCTACAACTTTTTTACCTATTCTACTAAACCAACCACCAGTAACCTTGTCTCCAACTTTACCAATATTATTCATATTAGTACTATGAAAAGCAGTAACAGGTTTAATAACTTTTTCGGCAAGACCAGTTATACCTTCACCTAATTTACCTGCCCATCTTACTGGTCTAAATATACCACCTGGAGCATGTTTCATTGCTTTAAATGGAATAGAAAGTAATGTATTAGCACCAGTCATGGCTCTAATTCCCTTAGCACCATTAAGAAGTCCCATATTACCAGTTCTCATAGTAATTTTTCCGATAGCTCCAGCTAATTTACTTCCAGCAGAACGTCCAGTATAGTCTGCATTTAAAGCATTAGAATTTTCTAATTCTAATTGATGCTGATAAGCAGCATTTTCAGAAAGTGAGTTATCCATTAATTCATCATATTCACTTAATGGGATATAATCACCATTGCTACCGATAGTATATGTTTTATTAGTTTTCTTGTCTTTGAATATTGGTAATCCAGCAGCATTTGTTCCGATAGAATAATAGTCACCGTCTACCTTAGATGTCACTTGTTTACCTGTAGATTCATTTGTATAATTTACAGTACCATCTTTATTTATAGAAGGAGTTATTTTATCACCATATTTATTGAGAACTTCATTGGGGAAGTTTACATTAGCAGAATATGCAGGAGATGTAAGTTTAACATTTCCTCCTACAGTATTAGGAACCTCAACTGTAGAAGCATTGCTCTTAACACTTGCTCCTTCTACTTTTGGAATTTGTACATCTAGAATGCCTTGACTACCCTTAGCCATATCTTTGATAGAATCTACTATACCAGCGCCGACATTCTTGATTATTTGTCCTACTAATGGAATGAGGTTATGACCTACAGCATACAGAACTTTTGGTACAAAATCACCATATACAGTAGTAAAACCAGTCTTCCAAAGGTCTATAATATGAGCTCCTACCTTAGCAAGACCTTTCCAGAATCCATTAAGACCTTTATCTGGTGCAGCATATTCTCCTTCATTATGAATCCAATTATGAACCTTCTCAAATTTAGATTTAAAGAATTTTCTAATAGGATTAACGATACCAGAGATTATACCACCCTCATATTCACCAGTGGTTTCATTCTTGACACCAAAGATTTTGTCTTTAGCTTTAGCAAGCCATGGCTTAACTTTTTCACGAATTGCAGGTAATATATCTTTTTTAATGAATCCTACTATTAATGGAACGAATACGCCGCCAACAAAGAGCCACTTAATAACTTTACCAATCTTAGAATCCTTCTTACCTTCATGATTCTCTTTATCTTTCTTTAATTGTCTAGCATCCATCCTGTCGAAGAATTTACCGATAAGAGTATCCTGTTCTTGGTTCTTTTCTTTCCACGCTCTTACAGCATCAAGCTTACCAGCAGTAGCATTTCTAATACCAGATTTAAGAGTGCCAGTAATAGATTTATATCTATCAGAACCTACTACCTTTTTAATAGCACTTTTCATAAGGATACTTGCCATTACACCATGTTTTCCATATCCATATTTAGCATAAAAACGTCTTTCAACATTTGATTTTTCATCATCTGTTAATTCTCTATATGGTTTTTCATAGATTTCAATAGATATATCATCTAGTCTTTCATCATTATTTTTAATGGCAAATTCTACAAATTTCTGTCTATTAATCCTAGCAGCTTTCTGTCTAGACCATTTTTTAGCATTTTCTAATTTATTTTTACCCCAATCAGCTACGTGAGCTCCAGCTGATTTAGTAATATTAATAGCTTTTTTACCTATCTTCTCAATCCACCATTCATGGTCACCAATATTAGAAATAGATTTTTGAAATCTTTCTTCACTATATTGGTTAATGAATTCTGTTTTAATAGTTTCGATTTCATCTTTAGTTAAGAATCTCCATGCTTTACCAGGATATAAATCTCTTGCTATTTCAAGACGTAAAGTTCTAGCTTCTCTGAACTTTCTTTCTACTTTAGTGTCACCTTTATTAAGGAAAGAATTCTTCCAATAATATTCAGCTTTCTTTTTGAAAGTTTCCATTATTGCAGCTTTTCTATCTTCTTTGGTTTTAGCAGTTACGCTAGTTGGTTTAAATAAAACGTCAGAAACGTTTTTAAATAATTTAACAGTATTTCCGAGTTTACTGTTAGCAATATTCTTACCAATTTGCTTTATACCACCTAAAAATCCACGTCCGAATACTTGGTTATTTTTCTTAGCCTCTATATACATAGAAATAAATTTCTGATGTACTTGTTCTCTTTCTTCATCAGTAAGACCAAGTCCAAATTGATTTACACCGATATCAAGTTCTTTTGTAATAGAATCAAGTAACAATAGTTTATCACTTTCACTTGCTTCTAATTCTTTTCTCTTAGATTTGGATTTAGCACTGTTTATTTTTCTGAAAGCTCTGAAATAAGAATTAACTTCTTTTTTCCATTCGTTTTCAGCTTCTAATTGATATTGGTAATTATTTATACGTTGAATTATAGATTTATCATTGATTTCGTGACTACCAAGTATCATACCTGCTTCAAAACCAATCTTTCTTACGCCTTTAATTGCTGTAGAGATAATTCCTTTAGCATGTTTTCTTGCAAAATCTTTAATTGGTAATGGAAGGAAACCAGGAGTTAGATATATACCATATTTAATAGAATTACCTAACATTTCAGATATGCTCATATGACTAGATTCTGCAGATATAGGTCTATGGTCAGCCACATAATCATCAACGAATTGTCTTTTAGCATTATTATAGCTAGCAAGTTGTCTTTCTGTTGGCTTAATAGTTTTTCCATCAGCACCAATAGAATAAGCCATAGTGAATTCATAATTCTTATCATTGCGAACTACAGTTATTTTACGTGTAAGATATTTAATCTTAGACCTAGCAGTAACTTCATCACAATTTTCTTTTTTCATGATTTGCTGTGTCTTAAGATTAATATCATCCTGTACTCTTGCAGTTACACAAAGTTCCTTCATAACTAATCCGTCAAACATTTGACATGCCATGTCGATAAGTTCATTAAGCTTGTCATCAACAAGCTTATGAATTCTGTCATCAGCAGCCATTGTATTTTTAAGATTACCTGTATAAAATTGAAGATAATCATTATAGATATCATTACTAATAAAGTCACCAGCTTTAATAGAACCTCTATTGATTCTACCTATTTTAGATACTTTATTATCTATAACAAATTTTCCACCGCTAGCAGCATTTCTTATAGCTGCATTAGCTCTTGAATTCTTTATATTATTAATATACTCTGTTCTAGAACCGTACTTAGCTTGTTCTTCTGCAGACAATTTATCATAGTTAGAACCAATAGTAAGGTCATAATGGATAGACTCAAGTAATTTTTCCATATTAACAGCTGCTTCATTAACAGTATTAAATGGAGAATCTTTACCTTTCCAAAATGCCTTCTCTCTTTCAAACTCTATTTCTTCATCTGTAAGACCTACGCCTTGATGTGCAATTTCACGCATAGTCATCTTCTTAAGATTCTTACGCTTTCTTTCATTAGATATATCAATATTAATACCTTTAGAAAGTAAATACTGTTGAGCAGAAATACCCCTAGCATTCATATCATCTATATCGTTTTGAGCTTTAGACATCTTACTCTTATGAAGATTGAGTTCTTTCATAACGGATTTCTTAGTAGCATCATCATAATTACGAGTACTAAGCCATCTTTCTACATCTTTATAGCGGCCCTCTCTAATCATCTTAATGATTTTACGAGAATCAGTTCTGTTTATATTATTTCTTAATTCTTGACCTAATACGTCATATGCATTATTTTTGAATTTTTCAATATCTCCGCCTGCTGAATTATAGTCAAGAACTGTATTTAAAGTATCAAGTTCATAAGAACTCATATTTGCTAAGGCTTCATCTGTAGCAGACCATTCATCACCAGCAGCCATATGTAAACGACCTCTGTACATTTGTCTTTCTCTAGCTGTCATATCATCGGCTCTACCATGTCTGATACGCTTAGCTTTTAATATACCACCAATACCTTCATCTCCAAGAAGTCTGAAAGGTTTAGTAGCAAGTCTACCTGCTTTACCAGCAAGTCCGATAACACCAGAGCCAATTTTACCAGCTCTTTCAAAGACTCCTCCAAGAAAATCATTTCCAGCTGTAGCAGCTCTAATCTTTTTCATGATATCTAATGTGAAATCTTTGATATCAGAAATTGTATTTGTTAATTCTTTGAAGATAGATTGAGCACCAGAAGTCATAGGAGTTATTACGTTTTCTCTAATAGCTCCAAATAATCCTCCTTCTCTCTTAGCATCTTCTCCATCACCTTTCTTTTCACCAAAGATTTCATCCATTGTCTTATCTATAATTGTCTGTCCGAATCCCTTTAAAGGTTTAACAATATTATCGTTTAATGCTCCTCTTACACCACCTTTACGTTTACCATCCTCATCTTCTTTACCAAGTAAGAAGTCTTTGAATTTATCTGTAGAAGTGACATATCCTGCAGTAGCACCAATAAGTGCGCTACCAACAAGACCAAAAGGACCAGGAAGGAATAATGCTGCTGTAGCCGCACCAATTCCCATATTTTTAGCACCCTTCTTGAGTTTGTCCACATTCTTATCAGAGAATATACCACCCTCACCAAAGAGTGACCCTTGGAAGATTTCAGAATTCTTTGCGAATCCTAAACCTGTACCAATTAATAAACCACCTAACGGACCAAGAGGAGTTAATAAGCCAGCTGCCATACCAGCCATACCACCCTTAGCCATATCAGGAGCAGCTTTTTGAAGTTCTTTAGAGATTAAACCAGTGTCTTTTCTCTTAGGATTACCATTAGAATCAACAATGATTTCATCTGTTTTCTTATCCTTTTCTACGTCACCAAATAAGAAGCTAGCAAAAGAATCAGTAGATTTGGTTAAAGTAGAAGCAGCGCCTACTGCTGCACCGAGTAATGGACCGCCAACTAATAAGCCAGCTATACCACCTAATGCACCTCTAGATGCCATATTACCTAAGAAAGCAGCTCTCTGTTTATCATCTTCAAGAGTTGTCCAATCAGTAAGTTTATTAATGTCAACCTGTTCAATTCTCTTTTTAGATTCAGCATCTAATTTTTGATGTTCTATTTTCTCTTCTTCGGTAAGTTCTTTCTTCTTATTTTTATTTGTAGGTGTTAAACCATCATTAGCTTCAGCATTATATCTAAGACCTCTAATGAAGTTCTTTTCATTACGAGCTTGAATATTTCTTACAGATGCAGGGGCTGGGTTATAAACTACACCGCCCTTAGGAATAGTATAGATACCAGTCTGACCAATCTTAGAACCGTTAAGATATTCACCTGCAGAAAGAACAGATTGGAATGGACGACCAGTTCTATTGACACCACCTGCAGCCATAGTTTTTATAGAATTAATTTTACCAATTATTTTCATTCTTTCAGCTTCTAAAGCTGATGTATCAGCCCCTAATAACGTAGCTCTATCAATACGCTTTTCTATTTCAGATATTTCTTTTCTATATAAAGCTATTTTTTTATCAGTTAGAGCTTTAATAATGGGCCTACTAGAGATATATGCTTCTCTAGTTGTAGATTCTCTTTCAATTTCATCAATTGCCTTGTCTACTTTTTCTACTGTATCAGCTGCATTTACTATTCTATTTATTCTTTCTTCTTCTCTTCGTTGTTGCATTCTTTCAACTGGAGAAGGACTTGGCACTGGACTTGGTGTCGGTGAAGGAGAAGTATTGCTACTACTAGAAGAATCTGAATTAGTTATTTTATCTCCTAATCTCTTAGCTTCATCAATTTCCTTCTTCCACATAGCATGTACATCATCTGCATTCTTAGCCATACCTTTACGGAATCCAGCTGTAAAATGAGAGAGTAAACCTTCTTCTAAGATATTACCTTCAGAGTCTACATCACCAAAGATTTTCTTTTTTACTTTATCTACATGAGGCTTTATTTTCTCATCATAGTACTTCTTAACTGGACTCAAAAGTTCTCCAATTTGTTTTTGAACACTTTTGAAAAAGTCAGAAGTATGCTTTTTCATTAATTGCCAGAGAGACTTTTTCTGCTCATCAGCTTTCAAATCTTCACCATAAATAAGATTACGTAACCAAGCATCTGTCTTTACGATAGTATTAGTTACTTTATCCATAACAGCAAAGTTAGTCTTTTCAGTAAACCATTTAGCTGCAATAGCAAGTTTCTCTGTAGTGCCAGTAGCTTTAGATAAGTTCTCCATTAAGCCCTTATCTTTATCATATTTATCAGTACCTTTCTTAAGCTTATCTGTAGTTTCTTTACCGACAAGCTCTTCCATTTTCTTCCACTTTTCTTTTTCTTTCTTAGCTGCTTCTTTCTGTTGATTCAGTTTGAACTCGGTTTCATATTGTCCACTTTCACCATAGTAATCTGATACAAGACGAGATAGACCAATCTGGTCACCTTCAGATTGATAATTATAAGAATCGGTAATAAAGCTAACAGACCTACCTTTTTTACGTGCCTGCTCCTCTACTCTTTGTATATTAGATTTAAAGCTTTCTCTAGCTTTATCCTTAGCTTTTTTTTCAAGCTGTTCATAATATCTAGATGCATATTTATCATCTTTTTCATTATTACCATAATTAACAAAACCATCACTTAATGATGGTATATCTAGTGCTGGTGGTGTACCATTGTCACCAGAAGGATTAGGATTTAATCCATTATTGATGAAAGGTAATGTTTGTAAATAAGTAGAATATCTTTTAATATAATTAAGACTATGTCCCATGCTTCTAAGATATTGATATAATGTAACACCATATTCATCTTTAGCTCTTAAAAGAACTTGAGCAGTAGGCATTTCTTGAATATGTCTTTCACTCATATCACCCTTACCATCTACATAGCTCTTACCGTGATATAACTTAGCATCTCCAGTAATACCTTCCATAGCAGCGAGCATTGCAATACCACCTTGCTCATTAAGCTGCTTAATAGCACTATTCTGACTTCTGAGAATTTCAAGTAGTTGTACATCCATTGCAGATACGTCTGGACCACTGAATCCTTTTCTCATCTTAAGTCTTCCATTATTATCTTTTTCATAACGAAGACGTTCACTGTGTTGGAAAATCTTCTTCATAGATGTATAGATAGCTTTTTCTCCAGAGTCTAAATCAGATTCTCTAAGAGAACCAAAATCACCTGCAGCCTGAAGCTTAAGAGCCAGACGTTGAACAGCTTGATTAGCCCTATCATATTCTTCTATAGTGGCATACATAGAGTCAAAACTTCTATTAGTACCAGCTTGGATAGTACTTTTAATAAGAGATTCAGTGTTACGCTGAGCAGATGTAGTAATACTATCATATGCTCTCTTAGCGGATTTCATGCTAACCCATCTACCGTTAGTATAATCAAATGTCATCTCTTCACTACCTGTCATGGCAGATGTCATTTTACGAAGATAATAAGGGATTACATCTACGATAGCCTTTTTAGTAATACCATCAAAAGGAATAGCGCCTTTGACATATTTATTAGGGTCTACATTTTCAGTAGAACCAGTCTTAATTCCAAGAATCTTACCTAATAGACCAGCTAAACCAGCGTCTTCTTTTTTTGCTGCAGCATTAGCTTTAGCAATAAGAGTAGGAACGAGATTTTCAAGAGTCTTATTAAGAGCCTTTGATGCTTGGTCAAAACTCTTTCCAAGTGCTTTATTAACGAGAGTCTTAGACAATTCTCTACCAGGGTTAGCAAGCATTGTAGCAAGTAAGTTAGCACCTTCAATACCACCATCACCAAGTAACATATTGAGACCTGGGATAGCTTGTGATAATTCATTACCAGCGTTTCTTACTATATACTTACCATATTCTTTAATATTGATTACGCCACCTCTACCGATGATATCATCATATCCTATTTTCTTTTTCTTATTAGGGTCTTCAGTTTGTTTAGCATATAAATTACGCTGCATTTCGAGTAACTCATCCATCTGTTTAGTGAGTTTAGCAACGTTATTATCTACATTAGCCATAAACTTGTTTAAATTTTCATTCATCTGGTTCTGTACTTTTGCAGTCTGCTCTGCATTCTGTTTTAAGATACCAGTAATGTTTTGTAATCCACCATCAAGTTTATTTATAAGACGTTCATTTTGAGTATACAATAACATTGTATTCTCTTTAGAAACATCCATCTGAGCTTTGCCAGTTTTAACGATAGCTTCTGTAGTAATAGCAGTCTGTAACTTACTGTTCTTCTTAACAGCAGTAGCAATAACCTTATCACCATCAGTAACATCTTCATTACTGAAATCAAAGTCATCATCATCGATGTCCATACCTTGCATGAAGTTACCACCATATTTATTTACAACTTCCTGCTCTTTATTCTTAGCATAGAAGTCACCAGTAGTAACACTATACACAATAGAATCAAAGCCAACTCTAGCAGCATCCATTACTTTATTATCAGTAATAGTCTTCTTAATTCTAGCATAAGTAGTTCTATAATCTTTAATGGAATGGTATGCTTCTTTAAAGACTTCTTGATTCTCATCCTTAAAGTCTTTAACATAAGTAAACTTTTCAGACAATACATCTGCAGTAGTATAAGCAACCGATTTGCCTAAGTTAGCAAGATACTTTTGTACTTTAATAGACATACGATTCCTCCTTTCAAGCTTAGTTTATGTATATGTTGAGGTGGTCAGAATGTAGTGATTGTAAAAGTTTATTATATTGCTTATATATAATATAAGTGAGTAGAAGGAATAAGTAAGCTTCACTCCCAGGATGCAAAATCTATGCTCCTGAGTACAAAAAGCACCTTGAGCTTTAAACAGGACTGTCAATCCTACCCTATATAATAGGGAGCTCGGCGAAAGGAAAATTACTATGAACGCACAGAACAAAATTACCATGAATCTCAACATGGCCCAGAAACTCTGGCTCCAGAGAGTAATCAATGCACTGGAAGATTATAATAAGAGCCTCAAGGATGCATTCCTCAATGGTTATATAACCTATGAGGTCCGCAATGCTGCTAACATGTTCTTCACTGAGCAGGCAGCAAAGAGTTTTTGTAAGACTGGTATGCTCTGGAAGAATGAGGCTGAGGCGCTTGAGAAGGAGTGCACTAGTCTCGACAGAGTCTGTGAAGAGATGCCTGGTGCATTATGGGCAGTGAATACACAGCTTCTGGAGCTGCACAATGCTGTTGCAGCAAAGGAGGGTAATCCCCTCCCCGCAGGACTGATTGGCTGATGTAAAGAAGGGAAGGGCGCTGTCAGAGAGCGCCCTTCTTTTTTATAGTCTTAAGATATTAGTATAATTGATTGCATCTTTTTCTCTTCTATCGATACCTACAGCTTCGCAAGGGAATTGTCTAATATTATCGTTGATGATAGAAGTATAGTCAATATAGTCTTTAACCCACTCAGGAACTTCCATATCATCTAAGATTGCTATACCAGTAATACCCTTAGCAAATTCTTTTTTCTGCATAAGAGTTACAGCCTTTTCATATACATTAGGATACTTTTCTTTAAGTCCTTCCACATTCTTCTTATTAATATCAATCTTAATAAGAAGAACACTATTTCTAGTACTTAAATCTATAGGTGTAGTATTATCATCTCTGAGTTCATTATAAACAATAGATGCTTTAACACCAGATTCTCTTAATGGATTTTCATAAGCAGCTATAGCTTTAATACGTTCTGGTTTAAAGTATTCTTTATTACCGCTACGAATAGAATCAATGATTTGCTTTTCAAGAATCGCAAGTTGTTTTACAATTTCTACCTGAGAAATCTGTCCTGGATTGTCAAGAATCTGTTCCATAAGAATTCTTTGAAGTGCTGCTTTTGTAGAATCTGCAGTTCCTGATTTCTTAAGAGTCATTCCAGTCACCGATAATGCCTTTTCACGTGGAATAATACTTGACTCTTGACGCTCTTGATATGCACAATAATTCTTTTTTCCATCTGTAATCAAAGCACGCTTAAGCTGGAATTCATTCTTAAGAATAAAGAAGCTCTTACGCTTAGAACCATCATGACAAGTTGTGCTATTACTATTATCAGAATACTTACCCATATAATCAATAGCAAGTTTTCCCATGATACTAGCTAAAATATTAATAATAGAACAACGGAATCCTACCTGGGGTGTAATTACATCTGGGCGTACATAATCTTGCATTTCAATAACTTCATCTTTATAGAAGTCATAGTCGTATCTTATTTCAAATGCTGGTTTAACTTCTGCAGTCTTTTCGTCAATCTCAATTTCTTTAATCTTCATAGGAATATTAAATGTCTTATCGAGAATATAACGATACCAACCGTCGAAACTAATAAAACAGCTATCTGTATCCGTAAGCATAGATACACAACGATACATATTCTCTGTTCTATCAATTCTATCCATATACTGCTTATCATAATATACCCATTCATAAATCATCTGATAGAGTTCATCCATCATATCTTTGACTTCCTGAGGTGGTTTATTCGGGTCGATAAACGGTACATCAAGTGTAGAAAGAATCTGAATAATCTTATTCATAACTACTGTATTATCTACAAACCAGAACAGATTATTCTTATAGAACAATTTATTCAGTTCATGCTGAGTACAACGATTCAAGATATCCCAAATCAAAGTCATTTCTTTTTCAGTAGGAATCCAATAGAAACCGCTACTATAAAGAATCTTAAATAATACTTCTTCTACATTCGGTACTTTATCTTTATCAATAATAAAGTCGTCTGGATACATACCCATAGGTTCTCTTCTTACATTATTTATAAAAGTGATTACTTCATTAAGACTACTGAACTTAACATTATTTGCCATTGTAGCTTCAAATAACATAATCGCTGCAGCAATACAACTTCTACCCTGCATTGTAATAGACTGTGCTACATAAAGATTATAGAAAATTGAAGTGTGATTACCAGATGCACCATACATTGCATTACCTGATACTTTTTCTGATGCTTGTAAGATATTATATTTCTCGAAGTTCTCACTACCCTTAGGATACATAAACATTTGGTCTTTGTAATATCCTCTTTGTTTGAGAAACTCCTGAATAAGCATTACAAATGGGTTAGGAACAGAACCATGCTTTTTAAACATAACACCACTCACTGTGATGATGGGCTCTCTACTCATGATATAATCTGTTACTTGCCATAAAGTAGTCTGTTCTTTTGCTTTAGTATAATTGTTATCTAATACAGCAGGTGTATCATTACCTCGCTTCATAATAGAATAATCAATTGCTTCTACAAGTTCATGTTCATATAAACCTGGAAAAGTTAATCTAAGTGCTTCAAGCACTTCCTGTCTATAAATGTCTGCAGTTCTAGTCTGCACCATCTGCGTAATATCTGCCATAAAAATACTCCTTTCGACTATCAGCTTACCTGTTATCATATGATTATGATTAATGACTAGTCATTATAAATTTGTTATTCATGCTTTAAAAACAGAACAATTATATAATGAAAGACCTAAGTGTATGATTACTCATATACCAATAAAATCTAATTGCAATTATATTTTATATTTTAAAAGGAGGATATTCTCATGGGACTTTATACAAATCCTAATACAATGGAAGCAGCTCATGAAGTTGAGATGGAACTCAACATGGATGAGCTTCTTGAAGCATTCTACTATGATGACCACTATGCAGATTCTGATGAAGAGAAGCGTGAACTTCTTGAATCTGCTGATACTCTTCTCGAAGCAAAGAAGATTTCTCGTAAGACAATTGTTCGTCTTAACAAGAATGATGACCTGACTCGTCGTACTGGTATGGCAGCACTTCAGCTTGCTAAGGATAACAATGATTCTCTCTGGAAGAAGCTTGTTAAGAATCGTATTATGGAGCGTAAGCTTCTTGCTGCTATTAAGAAGAAGTATGCTAATAAGGCTCAGCTGGCTGCTCGTAAGGGACAGCGTGCATATGTTTCTGGTCAGGGTACTGTAGGTAACCAGAATGTCAAGAAGATGCAGCCTAAGGAAATGTCTAAGACAAGAAATTAATAACATAAAAATAATGGTATTGTAATGGGTAACGATATCATTGTGTGCATATTTCGGTTGTCATAATAACAATCGGTTCCTTTCTTTTCTTAATAGAGAGATTGCGGGTGGTATTATCCATCCGCAATTTCTTTCTCATTGATATATTATTGTATTGATAGAATATGACATAGTCAAAAACTATCAAATAACAATATATCTTGGAGGTAGTATAATTATGACCAGTACTAGTACAGTTTATGATTATGGTGTCTTTACACCACTAATCAATGGACAATCTGTTGTTATCAATACAGCAGATATCACAAAAGAAACAATCGATGATTACCAAAATGATTTGAAGGACGTCTTTCTGGATTATATCGAGAATCCTGTAATCCAGAAGAATAAGATTAAATTTGTATTTGATAATGGTAAGAGTGCCGTCCTTCCTACAGCATATGCACTTATTAACATTATCGCTTGGGGCTTCATTGTTAAGACAAATCAGACAATTAAGCCCAAACACCTGTTCTTTAATAAGAAAGGTATTACTAATACATATATCAAATCTTATATTGATAAGTTTGCTATTATGCCTGTAAGAGATATGGTATCAGATGCTAATGACAGAATGATTATCCATAATCTCAATCGCACTATCTATGATAGTTTAAGAGACTTAAAGTTCGTGGATAAGTTTGCTTGGTACTTTAATAATAGTATCAACATGGAAGACTTTATTCTTATGTACTATTCATGCCCTGGATTTAAACAGATTATGGATAGACATAATAATAACTACTATGCTCAGTTTCCACCTGAGCAGATGAACCAGGAAGCATTAAACGATATGAATCGTCTTATCGAATATATCGTAGATGCTAAGAAATATATTGGACGTGACCATTGTCTGTCTGATGCATTTAGAGCCAAAGAAGGTGTTAAACCTAAACAGGCTCGTGAGATGTATATTAATATTGGAGTTAAGCCTAATGGTGAAGGTGGTATCTTCCCATATGTGGTTAACACTTCATACATCTCTGGTGGTGCTAATAATGTAGCATTCCACATTCTTGAAAGCCTTATTGCACGTATTGCACAGAATCTTTCTAAGAAGAATACTTCTCGTTCAGGTCACTTCTCTAGAATTATGATTCTGAATTGTGCAGCAACAAGAAAATATACAGTACCATATTCTGATAAAATTGACCCTGGATATGATTGTGGCACTCGTAATTTTCTTGAGTATTATGTAGAAGATGAAACTGCTCTTAAGAAGATTGCTGATAGATGGTATCGTATTGACCCTATGGGAATCGAACATCGTCTTGGTAATGTATATAGAGTAGTAGAAGAGAATAAGGACCTTATTGGTAAGCTAATTTATCTACGTTCCCCGATTAAGTGCTTATCTGCAGCTCATGGTAGAGGTATCTGTAGAAAGTGTATGGGTGAACTGTATAATATCGTACCAGCTACTAATATTGGTGTATACAGTGTTACAAATCTTACTGAACGTCTTACTCAGATGATGCTGTCAGCTAAACATCTTCTTGAGGCAAAGATTGATGGCGTAACATTTGATACTTCTACTATGACACCTGAGGAGATTTCTAAGTATATCCTTATTGATGAAGGTACAATCTTCATCAATCCTAATATTCCTGATATGAAGAAGTGGCATCTTGTTATTAAAGATGGTGATATTCAGGAAGAGGTACTTGCATCTCTTGATGATGGAGACGAAGATGATAATGATGACTTCAATATTGAAGATACAATGAATTATATCAATGTATTCTATCTTAAGAAACAAGGTTCTAATGAAGTAATCACTATTAAGACATCTAATGTAGATAATCTGTATCTCACTGATTGGCTTAATGATTATATTGAACTTAAGAATCTTGCTGATAATAATGAGGATATTGATATTCCTGTATCTGCACTTCTTGAGGATGTATCTCCGCTGTTTAACGTAGGAATTCATAATGATGATATGTCTGAGCGTCTTGAGTCTGTTATTAAGGTTATCGACCTTAAGGCTAATACAGATTCTTATACTGCAGAGACATTTCTTAAGGCTCTTTCTGATAGACTTAATAATATCGGACTTGACCATATTATGTCTGTTCATCTTGAGATTATTATCATGAATCAGATTAGAGATAAGACTGATATTATTGAAATGCCTGATTGGAGTGTTCCTAATCAGAAGGATTATCAGATTCTAACGCTGAAGAAAGCTGTAATGACGCATCCTAGTATTACGATTGCAATGCAGTCTGAAAATATTGCTAGAATGTTGTATAATCCTCTTAGCTTTAAAAAGAATAAGCCATCTCCTTATGACTTAATGTATATGGTACAGCCTCAGAAGTTTATTCATAACGACCCTAAGGTTAACAATGACAGTGTAGGTATGGATGCTCTGTTCAAGTATATGGGAGCTTGATTAATATTGGAGCCTCACTGTATCGTGAGGCTCCTAATTTATGTGAGGTGATTAAATGGATAACAGAAAGATTGTTGTATATAACAACAAAATAGTTATCAACGATTATGAATATGGTGATTATCCTGGTTTAGATAGTTCATTTGAAGTATTTGATAAGGCTACTCACACATATAGAACAATCGCAGCAGTATATGATAGAAAAGCTAGAACACTGACTATTCCTAGAGGATTGGATATATCTTATTTGGAAAAGATGTTAGGTTATAATGCTTTCTATGATAACACATATATTCAACCAAGAAAGAATCTAAATCAGATTCTAATCAAATATCCGCCTAAAGATGAGAAGCAATCACAAGCAATTAACTTCTTATCTGGAAACGGAAACTATAAATTTACTAAGAAATATTCTCAATTATTCTTAGCACTTGATACTGGTGCAGGTAAGACATATCTTGGTATTGTCTATACTGCATTATTGAATCTGAAGACAATCATTATCACCACTTCTAATGATTGGTTGTCTCAATGGAGAACCCGTTTTATAGAGCATACCAATATGATATCTTCTGAGATTCATTCTATAGAGGGTTCTATGGATATCAATAACATTATGTCTAAACCTGATTCTGTATATGATAAGTATAAGTTATATACAGTAACTCATGCTACTTTACTTTCATATGCAAACGAACATGGATGGGAAGCTATTGATTATCTGTTTAGAAAACTTGGTATAGGACTTAAGATTATAGATGAAGCACATCTTAATTTTGATAATATCTATCATATAGATTATGCATCATCTGTATATAGAACTCTATATCTTACAGCAACTCCAGTAAGAGGAGAAAGTAGTGAGAATAGAATCTATCAAATCTATTTTAAGAATATACCAATGTTAGATTTATTCGACCCAGAGAATGACCCTCATACTCATTATATCTCTCTTAGATATAAGAGTGGTTTTACTGTACAAGAGATTAACGCTTGTCAGAATAAATATGGGTTTAATAAACAAACGTATTCAGACCTAGTTGTGATGAAGGAAAACTTTGATTTCATCTCAAGAATAGTTATGGATATGATATACCATATACCAGGAAAGAAGATGTTTTTCTTTGCTACAAATAATTCTATAGTATTCTTCTATCAATGGTTAATATGTAATTATCCAGAACTACAGAATGATATAGGTATCTTTACTTCTATAAATGAGAATAAAGCTGCAGCAAAGGATAAGACTTATATTCTAACAACTTCTAAATCGGCGGGTGCAGCAGTAGATATACCAGACCTAATGGTATGTGTTAATATGGCTGAACCTACTAAATCCCCACCACAGAATAAACAAAGATTTGGTCGTACTCGTGCTTATAATAGTTACTATATAGATGTAGTAGATACATCTCTCAAAGTAATCAGTAACTATTATAAACAGTCATATCCGATGTTTGAGAAGTATGCATTAGACTGTAGAGATGTAGTATTCAGTCAAGCACAGTTAAGGAATACAGCATTTAATGTAATGTATAAGCGTCTTAAAGAGTTTGGAGGAATGCCATTTGAGAATGTAGACTTGAATCATCCACCAAAATGGTGGTAATAACACAATGAAAAACTACTAAGTAAAGGTGGTGAGGGAAGATGCAGACTGATTATTGTTATATGAATGACATGGTATACCAGTTATCAGATGAAGTTAGACTTATGTTTCATACAGTAGCTTCATATAATAATGGTATGAGAACATTCTCTAATTATAACGAATATAAACTTAATGGCAAGTCTGAAGGTAATACAATGATAAAACGTGTATTATCATATTACTTGTTCTTTGAAGATAGACGGGATAAGATAGAGAAAATCAGTATCTATCCCGAACACATGTTTGAACTATTGAAATATTTCGAGCATATAAGACTTAATTGGATTGAAAGTGATAATTGTGGTATATACGGAGTCATGGATAATTCACTTGCTGTGGTAAACTATGACGAGTATATCTATATGAGATTACCGATGGATAAAGTAATTAAGTTTATGCCTGGAGTAATGAAGACAGAAATGGGTGATATGAAATGTATAGATTTGTATCTTAACTCTACCAATCCAGTTCAAATAACACATAGTACATTCTTAGGAATGTACTATGTGCTTCAACATTTTGATATGTTGAATTACGCAAACACAAGTTTATCGTTTATGATGCTGATGAATGCTCCTCTTAATAGAACTGATTTTACTACATCTGGTCAGGCTAACTCTGCACCGTTGAAAGATAACAGTACAGTATCTGGTAGTGCAGGAAGAACGTTTAATAAGAGTAACAAGTCAGCATTCTTTGATGATTAAGGAGGAAATAATTATGACTATGACAAATGGTACATTGATTAGATGTTTATGTACAATCAATGATTATATCGTTGAAGATGGTATAGATTTATCTACCTATGCTGATACACTTGAAAAGAAGAATTATCCAGAAGATGTAGTTAATGATGTTAGAATTGCCATTGATAACATCAGAGAATCTTTAAGAGAGATATATCCAGAACTAAAACCAATGAATCCAGATGAAGAACTCCAGTTGTCTATAGATGATGCTATTAAAGGAGTTAATAACTATATCAAAAATGGAGGATATAAAGATGTTGAATGAAATTAAATTAATGAAACCGAAATCAAAAGATAAATTAGCTGGAAGAGATAGTATTCAGGTTATAGTTGATACTAAAGAAGAAATACTTGTGTATAGAGAACCTGAAGGTGGCTATGGACAGAATATAAAAATACCAGATGTCTATAAGGTTATTCATAATAATATAGACTATAGGGGAGGAGATATAAATGAGAAAACAAATGAGAAAACCTAAGAACTATCAATACTATATAGCAGTTGGTAAGCTTTTAAAGAAAGCTTTAGAGCTTATAAAGCATCATAATGTACAAATAGATATCCTTTGTCAACTTCTATGTGAAAATGACTTAGAGGAAGATTCTATTAAAGTATATGAGCTTATTGATGTGATAAAACATACTCCAGTTTATAATTTTAATTATCATAAAGCTAAAGCTCGTGCTTATGAAAGAATGCTCGCAAAGAAAGCTGAAGAATGTAATCATGATAAACAACATGATGATGACTTTGATTTGAGGAAATACGAGTATTCGGGTGGTACACAAAAGGACTTTAATGATAGATGTCGTAAAAGTTTCTTTGATAGTATTGGATTAGATAAGGGGGATGAAAAAAGATGATGAATATATATGAAATGTTTGAATTATTGTATATAAATTATATTAAGCACATGAACATTAATATACCAGATAGGTTCATTGATATCGATGAAGTTTACAAAACACGTGCTAAAAAGAAAATGAATTCACATTGTAATAAGCCTGATTTAGAATATCCAGATGTACCTGATTTGTATTATAGAAGTGTAGTTGAAGAGATGAACAAGATTAAAGATAAGCCAATTACTATAAATGATTTGATGAATGTAAATTTATCAATGATTGGAATGTCTGAGGATTATGTTATTCCTAATTCAAAATCAGATGATAAACCTAATGATACTTTAGGTATATTAAAATAAACTATACTTGTATATAATATAGGTGTAAGAGGAGGTAGCAATTTAGCTACCTCCAAAATTTATTTCATAATAAAAAAAGGAGAATGTTTTATGAACAAGAAGATTAAGCTTAATGGTGATGAACTCTGGGTTATTTACAATGGACAGAGTTGGCCAGTATGTAATGTTGAGGAAATCGAAAGTATGTTCTCATATGTAAATTCTTTGGGATATAATATCCATAACTTCAGTAATCTTATTGATATTATTAAAAGTGGTATCAAAAAGTATATCAATAGGAACAATGAAATGAAGGATATTATTAATAAGAGATATATTGACATTAGGAATAGACTTTCTTCTGTAAATTTCCCGATTGTGTCAACAACTCTTTCACAAATTGGAAATGTAAGTGAACTTGAAGATATAATTTCTTTAAGTTATGCCGCTGATTTATCCAAGCACACCGAAGATATTAATGTAACCAACAATGAATTCAATAGAATCGGTCTATATCCAATTTTTGAATATATTGAGAATATTGTATTCTTTGATAGTGATAATTAATATCAGTAAGAATGGGACACTAGATGTCCCATTCTTTTTAAATTTGAAAGGAGTATATTTATGGAAAACAATAACAGACTTGCACAGAGAATTCAGGAAATCAATGAGTATGTGGTTAAGGAGTATTCCTATGACCCACATTTCGATTTTGACATTCTTGAGGAACTGACCATCTATACTGCTAATTTGGTTAGGATGGGAATTTTTGATTTCAAGCTAATCATGTCTATTGGAGAATTTTCAGCTTTGAATTATATAGCTAATGGAAAAACTCCTCCTGTAGATATCATGGAATCCGATGAATTCAAATCATTTATGAAGGTGATAGACGATGCGATGCAGAATTGGTTTGCATCACATCCTAACGAAGCACCAGTATTGAAGAACCTCGAAATGGTTCCAATGCCTGGTTCTAATAGTGCTGGTCCTGGTTTCGATACTAGGCACTTGTTAAAGAATTAATAATAAGAACGGGACTCAATGTCCCGTTCTTTTTTTATATTACATACGTCCAGGTTTAATCTCAGGATACTTAACTACAATAAGGCTATCACTATAATCATAACGATATGTAGTTACATTAGCAAGTTCTTCTCTCAGAGAATAGTATTTCTCTAGTAATCCCCACCAACGTTTATGCTCAGCTTCACTTAAACGTTCATGGTCTAAGAAGTCTTCTATTACAGAGATACGTGTATTAATCATACGCATTAGATAGTATGCATCATCTTCGTCTGCGACATGACGAATACGCATCTTGTATTCATATAAGTCTTGTTCAAACTTGCGTATATTTTTTATAGCAGTCTGTTTTCTTAGCTCTGCATACTTACTCTGTTTTACTTCAGACTTAGATTCATTTACAAATACATAGTATACTTCTCTATTAGTATAATTACAACTCTCAGTGATATTAGTATCATCAATAGTTGTAATAGCATTCATCATGATTTCCATTTCACGCTTTTCAATTTCAGAGCCTGTAATACCCTTCATCTTCTTTAGAAGTCTTAGTGCTGGGATACGCTTAATCTTGAGTTCTTTATATACAGATAAAGACCATGCTAATGATGTAAGTCTATTAACACTACTGTCATTAATCTTCATACCAGATTTACAAATCTTATCAAAGATAGAGTTTAGGTCTTCTCCATATCCACACATATGTACAAATTCATCTGCTAGTACTTCTCCATTTCTATAAATAAAGAACATAGAAGTCATCTTACGTACAGTATCTTTAATACCATAACTGATGATTGTATAGTATTGTGCAGTCTTAGGAATATTCAGACTATCTCCCTTCTTTGTAAGTTGTAATGCAATAACCTTTCTTACTTCATCTACAGGTCCAGGGTCATTAACAATATGACCTACTTCATGAAGAATCATTGCAGTAAGTTCTCTAGGAGTAATCTGTAATGATGGATAAAGAATCTTAGAATCAATTTCGATTGTATACTGATTGAAACGTACTTTCTTATCGTCTTGAAGAATTTCTGTAACCAGTTCTTTATCTACATGTGGATATACACACATACCAAAGAACATAGAATCACTTCTAGTAAATAGAATCTCTTTACAATGAGAGTCTTTAAAGAAAAGATTCAATTCTTTTTTTAACTGGTCAAGACCCTTTCTTCCATCAGAATCAATAATAGTAGCACAAGCATATTCAATACCAGTAAAATCATAATTGATTTGACGAATCATACGGTATATCCTCCTTTCATTGAATTCAAAAAACGCCTAGTGCCTATGAAGACACTAGGCGCTTGAAAGACCTTAAGTTATATAATCACATTAATTAGATAGCGTCAATATCGAAATCATTCTTGCCGATGCTGCGTACACCATCACCACGACCAGTTGGGTCATTGTTGAAGCTGTAGTCAGTACCATAGTTGCGGAGACCAGTAGGATTCAGGATGCGGATACGTCCCTGAACTGGCTGATATTCCTTAGCAATCCAACGCTCAAACGCATGTACTGCAGGAAGAGCAGGGTTGGAAATATTTCTGATTTCGTTAGAGAGATACATCTGATAATCATAGATTCTGTAGATGAAACGCTCAGAGTTTCTTGGACAAAGGATAATCATCAGGTTGTTGCTATCACGAAGCTTATCAGAACTAATGAACTGATATGTTCTCTTATCAGAAGTAACAACAGTCTTTACGAAGTCAAGTTCAACAGGACCGATGCTAGAAGGAGACTGATAAGTATAATCAGTAGGAGTAATCTTACGGATAAGGTCATCACGACCAATGATGTTGAATGTAACGTTCGGGTCATTCAGAACATGGAGAAGCTGAGTAGCATGAGTATCAAGACTATCCATGAATGTCTTGTATCTCCACTCGATTGGGTCGAGTGCATAGTTCTGAGATGGAGCGAAGTCAAACTGACGTGCAATCTTAGAATCTGCAGGCATATTGAGGAAGGACTCATCGAGGAATCTACGAATAAGGTCATCCTTATAGTTAGCCAGAGAAATCTTCATCAGAGACATAACCTTAGTGAGCTGGTTAATCTGATAGAGTGCAGCGATGTCCTTAACTTCCTCAGGAGAGATAGTTACATTAATCGGGATACGGTTAGGAATCTCGATAAAGTCAGTACGAACGCTCCAAGAAACACTAGGAGTCTTGAGCATTGCAGAAGAAGTATCAAGACGAGAAGTAAGCAGAACACCAAGAACTCTCTGGTTAGAAGTTGTGATACCGAATCTGTTATCCTTAGAGAAACCAGATACGAAACCAACAGTTCTATACTGACCAGGAATTGCATTCTCAGAAGTAGTATTGTCGATAACTACAGTAGAACCATCTGCAAGAGTAACAGTAAGCTTCCAAGTATCTGCAAGAGTACCAGCAGCAACAGAAGTTACCATAGGAAGTGCGAACTGTTCGCAAATCTGACGGTCATAAGTACCGTATGCAGGAACGAAATTACCCTTCCAATCAAATACAGCACCGATAACAGTCTGAGTTACAGTAGCATCAACAGTAGGAAGTTGAGCTGCAAGGTCAGTAGGTGTGTCAGTAGGAAGAACATATGCAATTGTAGTAGTATTAGTATACTTTACAGTAACATATGTAACAGTTGCAGGTGTAGTAGCTGCATCGGACTGCTCAACAACGATGTTAACGGTCTGACCAGGATATACAACACGATTACCTACGAGACCAGAGATATAGGACTCGATAGAAAGGTTAGTGTTGTGGTCAGCAGGAACACCAAATAGAGTCTCGATGATATTAGTGTTTTCAGCTTCAGGAAGTGGGAGATAAAGAGACTTAAGTGGTGCAGCCTTCTCGATTGCATCAGTCATCTTATACTGCTCTCTCCACATATCAATCTTCTCACCAGTCTCAGGGTCAATGAGCCAGCGAGTCTCCATAGATATAGTGAACTTAGGAGAAGTAGCTACGAGCTTAGGAATAGCACCCTTATCAAAGATATTGTTAAGCATGATATTCTTATGGATTGGGAAAGTCATACCGATAACAGGGTTAAACTGACCCATACCAGAATGCTCAAGAACAGCTTCCTTATCATTCTCATAAAGCTGCTCCATCATAAGGATGTGGTCTTCATACTCTTCTGCAGTCATACCCTTAGGGTCTGCGGAATTTTCAATGAAGAAATTCTTCATTGCGGAATCAGTAATATCTCTTCTAAAAACCTTAGAAGGTTCAGTATAAATGTCAAGTCTACCCTCTTCCAGAATAGAATTGGAGAGGTTCAGGAACTCTTTCGCCATACCAGCCATAGGGTCATGTGCATAACCGTTAGAGCCAGGCTTGCGAATAGCTTCACCAACTACTGGCATATTTGTATCCTCCTTTATTGTTAATTTTATAAATTGATTTAGATAGGTATTGCTGTTATTGGTAATAGAAGGTAATACAACATATTTATTACCTTACTATTTTTATTATATTGTTAGAATTATCTGTGATGAAATTAGAATAGGTCATTATAATCACTAGATATATCAGCAGATTCTTCTTGATAATCAGACATACTACTATCAGATACATCAAGTGTTTGAACTTGTTTTGTATCATCAGGTTCTACAGGTACACCCTTTTCATCTTCTTTATTTTCTTCTTCTTTTTCAGCGTTACTCTCTCCACCATTTACATTAGGAATATTATCAATGATATCAGCAATAGCATTTAAAGTAGCGATACATTGCTGATAAATAATATTATTCTCAATATAAGTTCTAGTAGAGTATGCAACAGTGATATTATAGTCAATCATTTCTCTAAGTTCAAGCAATTTCTCTGTTACAAACTTAAGAATATTGATATTATCATTAGACTTGGGAATGTCATTAATACGAACAAGTGTAGAACCGATAATAGAGTATACTTCAATAAACTGATTCTTTAGCTCATGGTTCTTGATAGCGATTTGTTCAGGAGTAAGAGAAGAGAATAATTCATCTTCAATTTTATCTAAATCATAATCTTCTTCTCCATTTTCAGAGTCTTCTTCATTACTAGCATCATCAGTAGTTTCTTCACTACCTTCTTCACCAGTATCATCTCCACCTTCTCCATCATCCATGAAGTTATCAGATTCACCAGCACCTACATCATCTGTATCATCACCAGAACCATCGTCTGTACCAGTATCATCTCCGCCTTCTCCATCACTGTCATCCATGAAGTTATCAGATTCTCCAGCACCTACATCATCTGTATCATCGGTAGTTGTAGCGGTATCATCTCCACCACTAGAATCATCATCCATAAAGTTATCAGATTCTCCAGCACCTACATCATCTGTATCATCAGTAGTTGTAGTGGTATCATCTGTTGGAGGTGGTGTAGTATCACCAGCATTATCATCTGGAGTTGGTGTGGAAGTAGAATCATCCATGAAGTTATCGTTATCATCATCGTCGTTTTCATTGTCAATCTGTTGACCACCAACATTGATTTCATTAACAACAGAACGCATTAGATTTCTATACTTATCTATGTAATCCATATATGCTCACCTCCAATTATTCATCTTTATTAAGTTTCTTACCAATCTTATCTGGCATATCATATTGTTTCTTTCCTTTAAATATATAATTCTTATTATAAAGAATTCTAGCACGTTGTCTTTCAAGGTCACGTTTAGTCTTCATGATTTCTCTTACTGCAGTTAAATCTTCTTTATCTTCTGCAAGTTTAATATACTTGTCACACATTTTAATCTCGATATCAATATCATCAAGGATTAAATTACGTTCTTTTTCATTAAGAACTTTAGAGCTTCCAATGAAACCAATAAGTCCAATTACTGCAAGTACTGGATTAATTAAATATGCTGCACCAGACGCAAGAGCAATATGAATGCATTTAGATGCAGATGGTAAGAAAGACCCTCTGATAATACTCTCTCTACTATCACTAATCATAGCTCTCTTAGC
>Ga0326513_10000271_pt1 | contig 41972 bp, 31 predicted proteins | sample 2_2465_0518_D_FD_203654 | JGI IMG/M metagenome (GOLD analysis project Ga0326513, IMG submission 203654) | Bovine rumen microbial communities from UC Davis, California, United States - 2_2465_0518 | ecosystem: Host-associated > Mammals > Digestive system > Stomach > Rumen | place: USA... | reverse complement strand
TCTGACACAACAGTAGTCCCGCAACCTGAAGTTGTCTATACAGTAGTAGGTGAAGCCCCAATAATCAATGGCGCAAATTGGGATCCGACAAATACCGATAACGATATGGCACTTGTAGATGGTGTTCTGACACTTGTTGTTAAGGACGTTGCTCTCAAAGCGCAAGGTTATCAGTATAAGTTCATCTCTAACCATGATTGGGATCATTATCAGTTGCCATTATCAGGTAATTTAACCCTCAATGTAGAACAAGCCGGTAAGTATGATGTTACTTACACCCTTGATCCTGAAAAGAACGAAGGTAAGGCTGCTCTGAAATTATTAGAGGCAGACACAGTTCCATCTGACACAACAGTAGTTCCACAACCAGAAGTTGTTTACAGCGTAGTAGGTGAAGCTGCTATCTTGAACGGTGAAAAAGATTGGGATGTTGAATCAACAGCCAACGATATGAGCCTTGTTGATGGTGTTCTTACATTAGTTGTTAAAGACGCCCAACTCCTTGCATCAAATTATTCTTACAAATTCGTTAGTGATCATAAGTGGGGTGCCTTTGAACTTCCAAAACAGGGCAACTTAACATTGACTGTAGAGCAAGCCGGTAAGTATGATATTACTTACACTCTTGATCCGGAGAAGAACGAAGGTAAGGCAGAACTCACATTGATTGAGGCTGATACAATTGACCATCCACAACCTGAAGTTGTTTACAGTGTAGTAGGTGAAGCCGCTATTTTGAACGGTGAAAAAGATTGGGATGTTGAATCAACAGCCAATGATATGTCTCTTGTTGACGGTGTTCTGACACTTGTAGTAAGAGAAGTTCAATTGGATGCAAAAGACTACTCATATAAGTTTGTAAGCAACCATAAGTGGGGTGCTTTTGAATTACCACAATCAGGTAATCTGACACTGAAAGTAGAGCAAGCCGGTAAGTATAATATTACTTATACCCTTGATCCTGAAAAGAATGAAGGTAAAGCCGAATTGACTCGTCTTGATGGTTCTGGTATAGATGATGTTGATGCCAACTATGTTGTACGCGTTGATGGTAATACTCTTGTAGCAACGGCAATGGGTCAGGCTACAATATCAATCTATGGCCTGACAGGTCAAATGATTGATAGTCAAGTGTTCAACGGACAATATACACGTTCACTCAATAATGGCATGTATATCATCCGTATTGGCGACCAATCATTCAAAGCAATAGTTCGTTAACGACTATCTCTTTAAAGGTTAGAGGGGCTTGGTTGCCCCTCTAATCACTATTATAAATCGTGATGTGATATGCGAAAAAAATTGTTATCTCTGAGCCTACTATTGTTTGTGGTAGGGTATATGACCGCCCAAGTTACTACTGTGCCGGTCTTTGTCAATAAAGGATATGATGGACAAATAGTGGTTAATTTCAATCCTAACGAAGGCAATCGAGGAATGGCAAGTGCAACGCAATGTTATGCACACACAGGTCTCATTACTGCTGACTCCAAAAATGATGGAGATTGGAAAAATACTGTATCGAAGTGGCGTGGAGGTGAGGCTAAATTCAAAATGACTAAAGTGGGCGAGGTATGGCAATTAGTAATTCCTAATATCTATACATTCTATAACTGCGCTACCACAACTGATATTCGCAAGTTGGCGTTCGTGTTCAATGATGGTCCGAATGGTTCGTTAGAAGGTAAAACAGCCAATAATACCGATATTATGGTTGAATTGGTGGAAGCGGGAACCTTGCTTTCTACTATTCACCCGACAGGCAACAAAATCATAGGTCTTGGCGAACAATTATCTCTTATAGGTTATTCCACCGTGGAGGCTGATTTGTCGTTTTCTATCAATGGCGAAGTGGTCAAAAGTGGTCATGGAACGCAACTCGATTTGTCACGTGCGTTTAGTACGACAGGCTTATATGAAGTCGTCTTTACAGCCGTAGCAGGTGGTAAAACAGCAACATCTCAAATTCGTCTGACTGTTGTTCGTTCGTCGAATGAAGCAAAACGCCCTGCTGATTTGCAAACTGGTATAACGTATATTGATTCTGCAACGGTTGCTCTATGTCTCTATGCCGGAAGTAAAACGGAACCTGCGCAAAACGTGTTTGTTGTAGGTGATTTCAACGATTGGACAGTAAGTCCGGACTATCAAATGTATCGAGATGGTTTCTATTTCTGGATAACCATTGACGGATTAGAACCCGGCAAAGAGTATGCTTTTCAATACAAAGTTATTCGTGCTGACGGTTGCATAAAGAATATCTCTGACCCATATTCCGAAAAGTTATTGCACCCTGACGATAAGTATGAACCAATAAAGGTTGACCCGACTCTTATGCCATACCCGACTAATTCGGAGGCAGATGGTTATGTTACAGTTATCAATACCCGACCAGAACAATTCCAATGGAGCGATGCAACTCTCAATTTCAAACGTCCTGACAAAAATAATTTGGTTATCTATGAGTTGTGGATTTATGATTTCACGCCTTCACGCAGTATAGCCGGTTTGATGGATATGCTTGACTATCTGCAAACTTTAGGTGTTAATGCCATTGAGTTGATGCCTATATGTGAGTTCGACGGCAACTACAACTGGGGCTATTCGCCTAACCACTATTTTGCTCCTGATAAAGCCTATGGCTCAAAACATGACTACAAAGTACTCATCGATGAATGTCATAAGCGCGGAATGGCGGTTATCATTGATATGGTGTTCAATCATGGAACGGGCTTGAATCCGCAAAACAAACTCTATCCCTATGGTGCTGACCTGAAAAACAATCCGTACTTCAATGTAAGTGCTCCTCACTCCGATAATGTCTATGAAGATTGGAACCATGACTTCCCTCTCACTCGTGAAATGTTCACCCGTTCATTGAATTATTGGATTCAAGAATTTCATGTCGATGGTTATCGTATGGACCTCTCGCACGGCTTCTGTGGCGAAAACTGTAATTCAATGATGGATAATATATCGCATTACTACTATAATGGTGTGCTTGCTGCTGAAGACTATTCACAAAAAGGCGAACCATATTTTATTCTCGAACACTGGGGTGATAAAGCAAGTGAACAATGGCCTACCTTAATCAATAAGGGCATGATGTGCTGGAAAAATATCAATAATGCTTATTCACAGTTGGCTATGGGTTGGCTTTCGAGCGATGCTATTGTTGATGCCAATAGAAAAGGCTACGTAACTTATTGCGAAAGCCACGATGAGGAACGCAATTTCTATAAAGTTAAGACTTATGGCAATGGCTCGGTGCTGACCTACTATGCTTCTGAAGGTCTGTCGCGTATTCCAATCACCCGCGCTTTCAATATCTTACTGCAAGGTCCGAAGATGATGTTCCAATACGAGGAATTAGGTTACGACTATTCAATCAATTCAACGCAAGGCAGCAAAACAATTTCCGAAAGCAATCGTACCAGCAAAAAGGAGCAACCTATTGCCTTAGGCTGGCTTAATGACGCAACACGTATGCATGCCTATAATAAAGTAGCACAGATTATTCAACTGCGTACCAAAATACGTCCTGATATTTTTGAAAAGGGTACTATAGGAAATGCCAAATTATCATCAGGTGCGGTTAAGTATTTCACTTGGACTTTAGATAACGATAAGATTACCGTTGTTGGTAATTTTAATGTCCAACAACCTAAAACTCCGGCGTCTAATTATTCACCTGTTCAAAGTGTTAAGCCATTTACAGAAACAGGTCAGTGGTTTGATTATATAACAGGCGAAAAGATTATGGTCGGTTCAACAGATATGTCTATTGATCTTGCTCCGGGCGACTTCCGCATATTCACTAATTTCCCTGTCGAAAAAACTATCGATGCTATCAGCACCGCGCAAGAGCATACGGCTCATGTCTATCCGACTGTAACTGATGGTCTTATACGTATTGATATGCCTGATATGCAATCTGTTGATGTTGCTCTTTATAATATGCAAGGGCAAAAGTGCGGCGACTATCGGAATGTAAGAAACATCAATATCTCCAATGTACCTGCCGGCATATATATGTTGAGAGTTATCACTGCACAAGGCGTTGACGATATTAGAATTATCAAACACTAATTAAATATCTTAACTTATCATCATGAATTACACAATGTTGATTTACTGTGTGTTAGCAGCATCGCTGTTGGCACTTGGTTTTGCCTACTATTTTTACCGCGATATGTTGAGTAAAGATGAAGGCACTGACCTTATGAAAAAGATTGCAGCCCATGTACGTCAAGGTGCGATGGCTTATCTGAAGCAACAATACAAGGTAGTGATTATTGTATTTGCTGTCTTGGCACTTTTGTTTTGGGTAATGTCGCTTTTTGATTTGCAGAATGAATGGGTATGGTTTGCATTTCTCACCGGCGGTTTCTTTTCAGGCTTGGCTGGTTTCTTTGGAATGAAGACTGCTACTTATGCCTCTGCTCGCACTGCCAATGCGGCTCGTCAATCGCTCAATAGCGGACTCAAGGTGGCTTTCCGTTCAGGTGCTGTTATGGGTCTGACGGTAGTCGGACTTGCCTTGTTAGATGTTTCGCTATGGTTCTTAGTCTTGGATTATTTCCTGCCGGAACCTGACCACTTGATAGTTATTACAACGACTATGCTTACGTTCGGTATGGGTGCTTCAACACAAGCCTTGTTTGCTCGTGTTGGTGGAGGTATATATACCAAAGCCGCTGATGTCGGAGCCGATTTGGTGGGCAAGACAGAGTATAATATACCTGAAGATGATCCACGCAATCCTGCTACTATTGCTGATAATGTAGGCGATAATGTAGGCGATGTAGCCGGAATGGGTGCCGACCTCTATGAGTCGTATGCCGGCTCTATTCTTGCCACTATGGCTCTTGGTGCATCGGCTTTTGCCACTTCGGCAGTTGAGGGCATGCAACTGAAGGCTGTTCTTGCTCCATCACTTATTGCGGCTGTTGGCGTTGTACTTTCGCTCATCGGTATCTATCTTGTTAAGACAAAAGAAGAAGCCAATATGACCGAATTGCTTAAAGCCCTAAGCCGTGGTACTAACACTGCGGCGTGCCTTATTGCAGTTGCTACGTTTGGTATTTTTGCCCTCTTGTTCGGTACTGATACTAATCAATGGTGGCAAGTGTCGTTATCGGTTGTTGTAGGACTTCTTTCTGGTGTTATTATCGGAAAATCGACTGAGTATTATACGTCTCAAACCTATAAGCCAACCCAAAAAGTCAGTGAGTCATCAAAGACCGGTCCGGCAACAGTTATTATATCAGGTCTCGGACTTGGTATGCTTTCAACAGCAATTCCTGTTGTTACTGTAGGTATTGCAATAATTCTTGCATATCTCTGTGCCAATGGCTTCCATATTGAGATGACTGCTCAAAATCTCTCCATGGGATTGTATGGTATAGGTATTGCTGCCGTTGGTATGCTTTCAACACTCGGAATTACTCTTGCAACAGATGCTTACGGACCTATAGCCGACAATGCCGGTGGTAATGCTGAGATGTCAGGTCTGCCAGCCGAAGTGCGCCAACGTACTGATGCCCTTGATGCTCTCGGAAATACAACGGCTGCTACTGGAAAAGGTTTTGCTATCGGTTCGGCTGCGCTAACAGCCTTGGCATTGCTCGCATCATATATTGAAGAGATTAAAATGGCTCTTGTGCGCATGGGTGAAAACCTGCCTAATGGCGTAGAAGCAGCCAAAGCAACACTTATCGACTTTATGGAGGCTTATAATGTCAACCTGATGAATCCTATTGTGTTGGTAGGTATATTTATAGGTTCGATGATGGCGTTCCTCTTTTGCGGTCTGACAATGAATGCTGTCGGACGTGCTGCTCAAAAGATGGTTGAGGAAGTTCGCCGTCAGTTCCAAACTATCAAAGGTATATTGGAAGGAAAGGCTGACCCTGATTATGCTCGTTGCGTTGAAATATCTACTAAAGGTGCTCAACATGAAATGCTCTTGCCTTCACTACTCGCTATCATAGTGCCGATTGTAACCGGACTATTGCTCGGTGTCGGTGGTGTGTTAGGACTACTTATTGGCGGACTGAGTACAGGATTTGTTTTGGCTGTCTTTATGGCTAACTCAGGTGGTGCATGGGATAATGCTAAAAAATATGTTGAAGAAGGACACTTCGGTGGTAAGGGTAGTGACTGCCATAAGGCAACTATCGTTGGTGATACGGTTGGCGACCCGTTTAAAGATACATCCGGTCCATCGCTTAATATCTTGATAAAACTTATGTCGATGGTAAGTATTGTGATGGCCGGACTGACCGTTTCTTTCCACTTGTTGTAATTAATAGGTTGGTAATTATGTAAGGATAATCAATCTTTTCAATTATGAAGATTAAATATTTCTATTTTCTAATTGTTCCAATCTGTGGTATGATTATGACTGCATGCAGTACGTCAAACGATGAATTGGAACGTCGCGCTTTAGAGTTATGTGCTTATATACCTATACCTGATGATTTAGAACGTTCACGACCATATCTGACTGATGATTTCTTTGATTTGTTGGACGAGACGTTTACTCAACCATCGTTCGGAGTAATGGTACACGAATGGGAATTCTATTTTGTTGCAGCCGATGGCACACCTATTGCCAATACTAATTATTCAATTTCGGAAATCAATCAGCAAGACGAAACGCACGCTATTGCTACTATTAGCGTTGTGCCTGCAGAGCCTGATTATGATATCGAGAAGCACTTGATGTGTCTGCAACTTGTTGACCAACAATGGTTGATATCCGATTTCGACAACCATAAGAATGACCTGATCAATAGTCTTGAAAATAGTCGTGCCGAACAGAGAGTTCGCAATGTGATTGGCAATTATCTTTGTGAGGCTATAGGTTCACAATATATGGAGGCAGAAATATGTGTGCCTGTAGTTATGATTGTTGCCGCTGAAGAACAAGATTCTCTTAATTGCAGCGTTTTAGGCGACTTCTGGGTATTCAACTATAATCTTGTTGGCGATACGCTGAAAACTATTTCCGGAGGCAATCATGCAGGTCGTATGTCTCTTACACTACAAGATGGACAACTTGTGGTTAAGAGTTTTGAGCAGACTGTTGATGGTGCCGGTAATGTGGAAAGTGCAAAACGTATTTTTGGCGATTATTTCGATATCTATCAGAATATACATTCTAATATCGAGGTAAGCGAGGCAGCGCGTCAAGAACAACTAAGAGAGTTCGTTCGTCGAAATGGTGTGCATGCTTCGTATTATCAAGATTATGGTTGGCAGGCTGTCAGATTATTTGGCGATTAGATATATCTATCTGAATAATTGTGTATTGTATGATTACGAAATTTCCCAAGCATAGTTATTATGCTTGGGAAAATTTTATTTGTGATTATCCTTAATTTTTAGTAACTTTGCGGTCTAAATTTGAATATAGTAAGGTTATGGCAAAATATAATCTCCAAATACGTGAAGAAGAGTTGAAGAACAAGGTGGCAGCCGATTTCTTCGAGCAGTTCGACACTACACAAATAGTGGGCAACATCGATTTCTCCGTTGCCTTGCCTATGCCTAAGGGGACACTCGACCTCTTTGATGCTGACTTTTTCCTATGGGGCGAAGCCAAGAAAGGCGACAAGCAGGACATAGACGATTCACTTGTACAACTGCTCATTACTATCATCAAAGCCAAGACGTTCAATTCGTTTCTGCCGCCGCTGTATCTTGCCGCTTTTGATGCCGAGAAGATTGCCTTTTTGCCCTACGACACAGACTTGCAGAAGCAAATCCTCTTTGACGAGCATTTGGAGAATACGGTGGACTGGAAATCGGTTACGCCGTCCGACCATCACGCTGCCGTATTCCTGAAGATAAAAGAATATGCCGCCTCGCTGCTCGAAAAGAAGATTCTGTTTGACTACGAGAAGGATGAGAAAGACCTGCGCCGTTTTATCCGCGACAACTTCAAGGCGCAGAAAGAAGGCACGAACAAAATCAATATCACTCTCAACCGTATGACGGCTATCTTCAACCGCTGGCTTGAGATAGTCAAACCAACCATCAAAATCGATTGGACTAACCTTGCCAAAGAGAACATCGTGCCGGCAGATTTCTTCCTTGCCGACGCACTGTCGAAAAATAATTGGTCGCTTGGCGAAACGCTTAAAGTACTGTTGCGCACCGACTTTTATATGATGAACCTCAAAGTCAAAGTGGGCGATGCGCTGATGGATACCTTCACCAATGTGCAGTTCACGGACAAGCAGAAGGCGCATCAGGCGTTTTGGAATCGTTATAACCGCCCGCCCTCGAAGCGCGAAAGAGAGAAGATGCAGGAGCGTCGCGACCTCTTGATTGAGCCAGACCGCCGCGAGCGCAAAGGAGCATTCTTTACTCCGCATCAGTGGGTGGAACTCTCGCAGGAGTATTTGGCACAGGTGCTTGGCGAGAACTGGCAAGAGGAGTATTATGTGTGGGACTGCTGTGCGGGTACGGGCAACCTGCTGTACGGACTGACGGAGAAAGAACGTCTCTTTGCCTCCACGCTTGACGATGCCGATGTGCGCTTTATGCAACAGCAGGACTTTTTGTTGCCTAAGCATGTGTTTCAGTTCGATTTCCTCAACGATGACCTGCAAGACGCGGATAAAGTGCCCGCTGACCTGCGTCGCATATTGGCAGACGAGCAGTTGCGCAAGAAATTAGTTATCTATATCAATCCGCCGTATGCGGAGGCTGGGAGTGCTACACAAGTTACCGGTAGTGGGGCAAATAAAACAGGGGTTAGCAACAATACAATGATATGGCAACGGTATAAAGACCGTTTTGGATTGGGTATCAGAGAATTGTATGTGCAGTTTTTTATCCGTATCTACGATGAAATCCAGGGCTCGACCCTTGCAGAATTTTCTAAGTTGAAAATTCTGCAAGGGTCGGCATTTGCGGATTTCCGATCATTCTTCCGTGCCACCCTTCTTTCCGCCTTTGTCGTACCTGCCAACACTTTCGATAATGTCAAAGGTCAGTTCCCGATAGGTTTCTTTATCTGGAATACACAGGGTACGCCAATTCCACATTCCGACTATACAGATACTATATGGATACCGAAGGGATACGATTCTAATCCGCTACCGATGGGCTACCATTGCGCTACGCTCGGGCAACCGATGTGCCGGTTTGTGGTGGATGTATATAATCACAAAGGGGACTATAAAGGAAAGAAAACTATCACTTCAGAAAGCGACCACGAGCGCAAAATAACATCGTGGATATCCTCTTTCGACGTAAAAGAGACTACAGATGTAATCGGATATACAGGGAATAACGGACCTGATTTTCAAAACAACTTATATCTGCATATTAGTAGCGAACAAAAGATTCTTGCAAATGGAAATTTAAATAATGCAACCAAGTATTCCATTACCAAGCAAAATCTGATTCCTATATGTGTGTATTTTGCCGTTCGTTTATGCCAAGAAGCCACATGGTTGAATGACCGTGACCAATTTTTATATCCGAATGAGGGTTGGAAATCGGATTATGAGTTTCAAGCCGATTGCCTCATCTATACGCTCTTCCATGGGCAGAACAGGATAAGTGTTGTGGATGCGGGCGGGGACGTCCGCGTTCCCAAAGCCAATCATTGGATACCGTTTACGGAGAAAGAAGTGGGTGCGCAGTCGCTTTTTGCTTCGCACTTTATGTCCGACTATCTTGCGGGGAAGATTGGAGAGGCTGAACAAGATTTGTTTAGCGCAAATGAGAAGCAAGAAAAAGCCGAACCGTTTATCCCTTTGCAGAATATGAGCGAGCAAGCGCGGGCGGTGATGGATGCAGGGCGCGAGTTATGGCGGTATTACCATAGTCAGGCAGATGCCAATGCGGATGCATCGTATTACGATATACGGCGTTATTTTCAGGGTACGGACGAGAAAGACAGAATGAACCCAGACAGCAAGGACAAAGAATATATGCGTCTATGGGATAACCTGAAAGCAGCATTGCGTGTATTGGCGGCACATATTGAACCGAAAGTGTATAAGTATGGTTTCCTGCTCGGCTCTAATCTGCAAACAAAATGAAAAGTGAAAAATTAAGGCGAAAGATTCCTTTCAATTTTCATCTTTCAATTTTCACCTTAAAAGAAATTCCCTAACGGGAAATCGCAGATATAAAACTATGACGTTATGCTATTAAAAGGAATTCCCTAACGGGAAATTGTTATTAAATTATTGATTCTATTGTCCTTCTTATTGATATTGTTGATAAAGATAATATAACTTTCGAATTAAATTGTTGGATATTATTTTCGGTATCTACGGCGTTATATCAGTCTTGATAAAATCTGTTTTTGAGGATAGCCAAACCTTCTGCTGGGTCGGTTACACCATTTAATGAAGCGTCCATTGGGCATTGACCTGTCCTATCGCGATTGAAAATCATCTCAATCTCCTCCTTATAGTTAATTTTTATGCCTGCATCATTAAGAAGTCTTACAGCATCAGCCGTTGCCATATTGGTATATACTTCTTTCACCTTTCCGCAGACTAATAATGTAGCGGCTGCATGACCTATCATCTTATCTGCAACAATAGCACCCTGAAGACGTTCAGGTTCATTATTGAGAAGCCACATAAGGTCGTCAACACGTGGACCATTATATTCGCTTATACTATCGTTATTGCTTACGACTAACGAAATGTTTTTATCGTTTAATCTCTGGAGTAGTTCTTCGCCTGACAATGAGCGTTGATGGCATGAAACTAATGTTATCATGCACATTAAAAATAAAAGACTTTTCTTCATAATTATAATTGTGGAATTGATTATTTTATACCTTCAAATGAGTTGACAAACTTGATTTTAATATCCTCAAATGAATCAACAAATTTCACTTTTACGTCCTCAAAAGACTCGACAAATCGCACTTTGCCGCAACTATCTTCAAAAGCGTCAACCACACGGATGTCAGCATCTTCAAATGAGTCAACGACTTTAACTTTGATGTCTTCAAACGAATCCACTACGCGCCATTTGCCATAGAGTTGGTAGGTCTTGCCATCTTTGGTTATGGTGCAATTCTCCTTATCAATCTGAATATCTTCGGCATTTGCCATGCAGAAAGTAGTAGCCAAAAGAATAGAAAATAAAAATAAGCGTTTCATAATAGTAATGTGTTAGAGTTATATGTTTTGATGATAGCAAATAATATGCCTAAATGTTTCTATTCGTTGTCAAGTATGATAGTTACCGGTCCGTCGTTAACCAAGACTACTTGCATGTCTGCCCCAAAACGACCTGTTTCAACTCGCAGGTTGTATTGTTCTCTTAATACTTGATTGAAATAATTATATAGCGGTTCATCCTGTTCCGGTCTTGCGGCTTCGATAAATGAAGGTCGATTACCATGGCGGCAGTCGGCATAAAGTGTGAATTGTGAAATACTTAATATGGCACCATCTTTGATGTCGGCAAGCGACAAGTTCATTTTCCCATCGGCATCGCTGAAAATTCGCATTTGGGCTATTTTTTTTGCTGCATAGAGTACTGAATTTTCAGTGTCGCTATGAGTTATGCCTACTAATAGCAGAAAACCTTGACCGATAGAGCCGACAATCTGATTGTCTATACTGACTGATGCCGATTTGACACGCTGAATAATTACTCGCATGGTAGAAAAAAGAATATGGATAATAGTTGATCAGTAAGTCGCCTATTGGCGAAATTTACTATGATTTAGTATAGGAAGCCGAAAAGCCATAGTGGGATCTTATTGCCTTCTCCGATAATCATATTGCCTACTGCTGTCAGATGATAACCTACGTTACCCTTATATTGGTCGAATACGTTGAAATACCATTTGCTATCGATTGCAAACAGTTCACTCCTATCGGTGGCATTTACCTTATGGCATGAATGTATGGCATTATAGAAATATGTTTGAGCCACATCTTGTGAATCAGGATAGCCTTCAGCCGTGGCATACATAAGGTTAGTGTTTTGCATATATACCTTAACCGGTTTTTTAGGAAAAGTCTCGCCTTCACGGTAGAGCAGGTTGAGCAGTCGAGCGTCTTTTAAGTATTTCAGATAGTTCATGATTGTAGCCCGTGAGGTGTCGATAGCCAGACTCAGTTTGCTGACATTGGGTGAGCAAGGTGTTGTCTGGATTAAAATATGCAGCAAACGGCGTATTTTAGCAAGGTATGCCACGTCAATTTGCTTAATCATCAGTATATCAACCTCAAGCATCATATTGATGGTCTTGAGTAGGTTTTCGTAGTAGTTGCGGTTTTCAAGATAGAATGGAAAATAACCGTGGTGCAGATAGTCGTTGAACATGTCAAGCAATGATTTGCTCTGTTGCTTTTCTGCGTAATTTTGCGATATAACGTGATTTATGTTTGTTGCTATCTCTGTGTGATTATCAATGATGTTTTCAAGATTGAGAGGCTTAAAATGGGTGCCTAATTCGAGGTTGAGATATTCGCGGAAACTAAATCCTCGCAGGTTGTACATTTTTACCACGTCTTGCAAATCGTGATTGTCCTCCACCAAACGCATCACTGGTGAGCAACTGAACACGATATGCAAGTCGGGTAATGAATCGTAGCACCGTCGCAACTCTTCTGACCAGTTATCATATTTGAATGTTTGGTCGATAAGCAGGGTCTTGCCACCTTGTCTAACAAACTCAGCGGCAAAATCAGCAAGAGTATGTTCGGTGAAATAGAAATTATTAAAATTGATATACAGACATTCACGTGAATGACCAAATCGTTCTTTGGCATACTGAAGCAGAAAAGTCGTTTTGCCCACACCACGACTGCCTTTGATCGCTATCAAGCGGTCGTCCCAATTGATTTCGTCCATCAATGTTCGCCTTATAGGACTATTGACAGAATCAATAAGTGCAATATGTGTACGATAAAAACTTTCCAACTTTCACGAATTTTTCCGCTCGCAAAGTTACAAAATATTTTTTTTATTGCAAAGTGCAGATTGCAAAAAATATAACTAATCTCTTGTTTAACACATGGAAGGATGGATTATTAGGCGGATAAGGTGAACTGCATTTTGGTATACTGATGACTATTGTCGAAAATATCGCATTTGAATGTATTGTCGATATGATTAAGTAATATGCTGATTGTTTGATTAGTGTTAGGAATAATAAAGTCAGTGAATTTTAACGTTCTAATGTCTTTGATAATTATATTAGTCTGTTCAGGTGGAATATGCAATATGCGTTTTGCACACTGTTTGCATATTTGGAGTAATATAACCCCCGGTGTGATTGGATTGTTAGGGAAATGTGCAGAATAGATGATGTGGTCCGGGTCGAAACAGACTTGCGCTATGTGACCATTGTCGGTAGGCTCAAGTGATAATATGTTGTAGATTGGTTTCAATGTTATGTCGTTTAGAGTAATGCAATATTAACGTATGCTTGTGCTATTGTTTGGTCGCCAATTTGTGTTATTGCATGCACAACTTGTTTGTTGGCAACCTCAACTTCAGTAGTGATTGTGGTTTGCAATGTCTCACCTATATGTGGTAAACGCTCAATTTGGCAGTTGCGTATTGAACCTATCACTCCTATTTGTGATTTACTACTCTTCTTGTTTTTTTCACTATTCCATGCGGCAGCCGACTGGGCTATGTGCTCTAATATGCCTGCCTCTGAAAAATATGTGCCGTCAATAAGTAAGTTGTCCGGCTTGATAGTCAGGCTTGTGGTACAAGACGTTGCTGATAAGTTGATTATATAGTCAACCATCACAAAAGGTTCTTGCTGCGGAATATGTGGTTTTAGTGGTTCCAAGATTATTGTAATTTACTCTCAATATAGTCGCAAAATTGACGTACAGTCTTGACGTCAATCATTTCCTTTGCTTCAGGTTTGAAGCCAAATTCGCGATTGACAATGACTATAATATCAACAAAATCTAAACTATCAATGCCTAAGTCGTCTTTGAGTGTGGCATCAGGTGTGATTCGTTCGGAATCAATTTCTAAATCGTTGATAAGAAAATTTCTGACTTTTTCCTCTATTATCTTTTTATCCATAAATGCTTGATTTTATTTTTGTTTTTGAGAATGTATTATCTTGTTATATCTTTTTCAGAATAATGCTGCTATTTGTACCACCAAATCCGAATGAGTTGGAGAGTATGGTCTTAATGTCTTGATATTGTGTTTTTGAAATGACGTTGATTTTGGCTGACATTTCGTCTGCGTGTTCGAAGTTGATGTTAGCTGCTATAAAATTGTTTTGCATCATCAGTGTACTATAAACTACTTCGCTTGCACCAGCCATCCAACATTCGTGTCCGGTCATTGATTTAGTGGAACTTACCGGTGTTTGATTGCCAAATACCGTTGCTATTGCTTCGGCTTCTGCTGCGTCTCCTTGAATGGTCGAAGTGGCATGTGCATTAACATAGTCGATATCAAGCGGTTGCATATTAGCATCTTTGAGTGCACGTTGCATAGCGCGTATAGAACCCTCAGCACTTGGTTGTGATATGGCTCCGCCATTTGATGAAAAGCCATATCCGACGACCTCTGCGAGGATATTGGCATCACGTGCTAAAGCATGTTCGTAATCTTCAAGTACTAATGCAGCCGCGCCACCGCTTGGAATCAGACCATCGCGATTGGCATCGAAAGGTCGTGAGGCATGTTGTGGGGCAGTAGTGCGAACAGAAAAAGTTCCTATACCATCAAATGATGCCATCGCAATAGGGTTGACTTCTTGTGCTCCACCGCATAAAATAATGTCTTGCAAGCCCTGACGGATGAGCATCGTTGCTATACCAATGGCATGCGACCCGCTTGAACATGCTGCACTCAATGAGAAATTGACGCCCCGCAGATGGAATATAGTGCTGAGGTTCATGTTGACCGTTGAGTTCATGATTTGAAACAATGGTCCCATGCCTAATAATGTGGTGTCGTGCAACTGTTCCATCTTAAAAGCCATTTCAGCCGTGCTTTTGCCGGTTGAGTCATTGCCGAAAATAATGCCTACTTCATTGTTCAGTAGATAGTCGTTAGTTATACCGGCATGTTCAAATGCTTCGCGTGCAGCCATATAGGCGTATTCCCCTTCTTGCGGTAATGTGGCACGTGTGTGGCGGTCGAGTAGTTGCTTTAACTCCGGACGAGGTACGATGCCGGTGAGTGGTGAACGGAATCCTAATGATATGCGCTCAGCGTCAACACCTATACCACTTTTTCCTGCCTGCAATGAGGTAAGCACGTCGTGACGATTGGTGCCTATGCATGACCAAATACCTATGCCAGTGATTACAACTCTATTCATTGATGCCACATTGTTTACGTTAATCAGTTTGCAAAGTTACTATATTGGGTTGTTATAGGCAAATTGTAGTGAAAAATATTTTCTATAGTCCGCCTGCAACTTTTATGACCTCGCCGGTAATGTAACTTGCAGCGTCAGAAGCCAAAAATCCTACGACTGCTGCTACTTCTTCAGGTTTGCCAAACCGACCGGCAGGAATGGTTTTGCTTAAAGTCGTCTCGTCCAGATGGCTTGTCATGTCGGTTGCTATATATCCCGGTGCGACAGCATTAACGGTAATCTTGCGTTTGGCTACCTCACGTGCTAACGATTTTGTTGCACCTATAAGTGCCGCTTTAGATGCTGAATAGTTGACTTGTCCGACAACTCCTGTAAGTCCTGCTATTGATGATATGTTGATAATCCTGCCATGACGGTTGAGCAACATATAGTTAATCAATATGTGGGAGAGTGTGAAAAAGCCATTTAATGTAGTGTCGATTACACGATGCCATTGTGCCGATTCCATAAAGACTAATAGAGCGTCTTCGCACACACCGGCATTATTGACTAATACGTCTATATAGTCGTTTGGATGGTCAGCCAACCATTGTTTGATGGTTGTTTCGGTGTCCTTTTCGTCCGATACGTCGAAGCGTAATTTTTCAGCCATGCCGCCGGCAGACTTAATCTGTTGAACCACCTCCTGTGCGGCAGTTTCGCTGTTGACGTAGTTAACTATTATGGCAAAGTCTTGTTTTGCCAACTGTAGTGCTATGGCGCGTCCTAATCCTCGCGAAGCACCGGTTATTAAGGCGTATTTCATATTTTAGTAGTTAGTCGAAAGTCTTTAGTCGAAAGAGGAATTACGTTTTAGTCGAAATAGTATGATTTAGTAATCAAGTTTCGCATATTCATAAAATGGTTTTGTAATTCGTATTGTTGATGCGTACTATGTATATGCCTGCCGGCAGCGGAACAATAAATGTGTTGTTTGTATTATGAGTAGAGATAACTTGATGTCCCTGCATAGTATATATGCTGATGTTGCTATTGTCCGGCAGGTTGTTGATAATCAAACTTCCATCCCTGCCTACTATTTGTGTTTGGTCGGAGTCTTGATTATTGAGAGCATCTATCGGGTCGTCTAATTTGGCAAAGCGTATTTCAATTTGTTTCAGATAGATGGCTTTTGCTGTATTGGTCAATCTGATTTCCACTGCACCTGATAATGGCTGTTGTGGTTTGAAGGTATAGGTTTGTTGCTCGGTGTCAAGATATCTTGTTGTGCCAAGCGGTGAACCAGCCAAATAGACATCGAGTTCGGCATCTCCACCACTGCCTGTAGATGCTGTTACCGCTATTTCTGCAACTCCGCAACCCATTGTTTCTTCAGTGTAGAGGCTGACCGATTCGGCAGGGTAATTGCTTGAACCGAATATGGCACCTTTGCTCTTGTCGTAATTTAGTGTATTGGTGTTACGGACTGATATATTCCAATCATAACCGCTCAAATCCTGATTATTGCCATCCCAACATGTGGAAGTAAAAGTATGTCTATATTCCTCGCAACCATTTTCGCCCTGCTGGCGTGTGTTGTTAATAGTGATAAAAATATTATCGGTAACGTCTTTAGCGTCAAAGCGAACTATAATCAGATTGCCGTCAAAAGAATAGTTATTCATAGCCTCATTACCCCTTGTGATGCGTACTTGGCATGTTTTTGCCGTAGGGGTGTAGTAGCCTTGTTTAGCGGCAAAAGTGATTTCAAAAGCCTCGTTGCGGTTGGCGTAGTAAGTGGCACCTGAGTTCCATTCAACCCCTTTCAATGAGTAGTTGATGTCAACGCGCTTATCGTTGCGATACAAGGCGTAAAGAGTGCAATCGCTTATAGGATAGAATCTGTCGCCTGCTTGTCCGGCATCGGCTGTGGTACTGCTTTTGCGACTTGCCCAACCTAAAAAGGTATAACCTGTTTTAGCACTTACTGCGGGAAGAATAACGCCGCTACGTTTGCTTGACTCTGTGGCTGACTCTGTGGCGCATGTACCATTAGCACCGGTATAAAAAGTTACAGTACTTTTAGCCACACATCCTTGGAAGTCGAAGTATATATTGCCATTGTTTTCAGTAATACCATCAATATACCATTTGTCGCTAAATCCCTTCCAACTTGTTGCTCCTGAAGGGTAGGTATCGCCTTGCTTGCCGAAATAACCATTTTTAGCATTGTCGGCATTATATTTAGGTGCTTTGCCATCAGCCTCAATAATATCGATGCACATATTGCGTGGAACGCAGTTGACGATATTTTGCTCCCATTTGTTTTTCAGAAACTCCACTTTAGTCATTAGCATGCCATGACCGGGTAGGTATTTGTCCCATCCGCTTTGTTGGCGGTTTTCGACCAAATAAAATTCTCTCGGATCAGGACTCAATCCATTGAGGTTTGATTGTCCGCTTTGAGTAATCATTCCGCAATCACCGGATATATTTAAGTCTCGAAGCACCATATTTAGCGGTTCGTTCATCAGTATAGGTTCTGTCCATCCCATAAAGAAACGCTCGTAAGCACTATATGAAGGAGGAGTGCGCCCTTGATTGTTATATCCGCCGTAGTCCATCAAGTCCCATTCGCCTAATGTCTTCTGCCCTTGGTCATCATCGGTAGCATACATGTCGGGCAGTCCCATTACGTGCGAGAACTCATGGCATATAGTGCCGATACCTTCGCGATAACCATTGTCGTCAATCTCTGATGAGCATACATAAACATTTACTCTTTTGCCGTCAACCACACACTCAACATCCCATGAGTCTTCAACTCTTGCGTTGTGAGGCCAGATGGCATCCTCTTGGTTGCTATCGGCTTCACCCTTACCGGCATAGATAACATATACAGCGTCAACATATCCGTCGCCATCGCTGTCGTATTGCGTGAAGTCCACATTGCATTGTTCATCGGCTAAACGGCAAGCGTGTGCCACCATCAGTTCAGCATTACGGTCGTCGCCAAATTCGTCGTTCTCACCATAGAAACGTTGGTTTTGAGGTAATGTAACCGGTCCAACAACGTCAAATTGCGGTTTGTACTGACCATACGATTGGTCGCTGAAATACTTGCTTACAGAGCCTGTTGCACCATTGAAAGTATAGTTGCTACCATTGAACATATCGTCGAAAGCGTTGAGGTTGTTGTCGCTTTTGAACGTTACATTGCTATATTGTGCCAGCACAACTAATACACGTGGTGGCATAACACGTTCGACGGCGTGGCGCTGTACTTGTGCTATTCGTCTTGACTTATTTCGCCGCTGCATAATCTGTGTCTTTGTCAGCGAATTGGTTTTTTCGTATTTACCTTCTGCTGAAAGACTTAGCCAATCGCCATTCTCATCGGTCTGATAATGAAAAGACTCATCACCATGTTTGTAAATAGTAATTTCTTTTCCATCGGCATCGATTGCTATAAGTGCACCACGATAAGCCGGTACAGCCTTTGCTGCATACACACCAAATGCGAGCAGCATAAATAATAAATGTTTTTTCATGGTTAGTGTATATCCTTTTTATTCTTTAGATAAGTAGTTAGTTCGTCAACTTCATACTAATAACCTACTTTAGTATTTATCTCAATATTGTAATTTGTCTTTCTACTTTCTACTAATTACTTTCTACTAAATTGACAATATTTGCAAAACTTCCACTTTGTCTTGATGAACGTCCTTATCGTCCTTAATGGCTTTATTGAAAGGCACATAGACGATTTCGTCGTTGGCAATGCCTATCATAATAGAACGTTGTTCCTCTAAAAGAGCATTGATAGCAGCCATGCCCATGCGTGAAGCCAATATGCGGTCGTAGGCAGTAGGACTACCACCACGTTGCATGTGTCCTAAGATAGAAACTCTGACATCATATTCAGGGTGTATCTCTTTGAGTTTGTCTGCCATACCTTGTGCACCACCTATTTCCGGATTTTCAGCCACGATGACTATGCTGGAGTTTTTGGATTTGCGGAAACCATTGCCAATATATTCAAGCAATTGTTCTTCGGCAGTGCGTCGTTCAGGTATGATAGCGGCTTCAGCACCGGCCGCGATAGCACTGTTGAGAGCCAAAAAACCGGCATCACGTCCCATAACTTCAACAAAGAAGACACGTTCGTGCGAACTTGCTGTATCGCGTATCTTGTCAACGGCTTCCATGATAGTGTTTACCGCAGTGTCGTAACCGATAGTTGAGTCTGTTCCCCATAGGTCGTTATCGATAGTTCCCGGCAGACCAACGATGGGAATGTTATACTCTTGTGCTAAAAGTCTTGCACCGGTGAAAGTGCCATCACCGCCAATGACAACTAAAGCATCTATTTCTTCACGTTGTATAGTCTCATAGGCTTGTGCGCGACCTTCAGGTGTACGAAATTCCGGGCAGCGGGCTGTCTTTAAAATTGTACCACCACGTTGAATAATACCTGATACATCTTGTGTACCAAATTCCTTGATTTCACCTGTTATCAATCCTTTATAGCCGCGGTAGATGGCTTTCACTCTGATACCGTGATAAATAGCGGTGCGCGTAACGGCACGTATAGCAGCGTTCATGCCCGGGGCATCGCCACCGGAAGTCAGAACGCCGATTGTCTTAATTCTATATTCCATAATTATTTGTTAGTTTTGTTTTCTAATTTTTCTTTACATTGTTCCATTAGCCAAAGAGGAGTGGATGTGGCTCCGCATATACCTACATTCTTGTTTTTGCATTGTGCAATCATATCGGAGGTTATTTCTGACGGATCGCTTACAAAAAACGACTGTTCGTTGGCTGTCTTGCAATGACTGAAAAGAACTCGTGCATTGCTACTCTTTTTGCCACCGACAAAAATGATTATGTCGTGACAACGTGCAAAATCTTGAAGTTCGTTGGTTCGGTTTGCTACTTGCCGACATATTGTATCATGGGCTTCTAAACGTGCTTCCTTGTGGATATGGGCTTTTAAGTCGGCAACGAGTCGTTGAAATTTGTCAACAGATTTTGTAGTTTGCGAATAGAGATAGATGTCTTTGCTGAAATCAATTTTATCGAGGTCTTGAGGTTGCTCAATGATGATAGCGTTATTGCTTGTTTGTCCGTTCAGACCTATGACTTCAGCATGACCTTTAGTTCCATAAATAACTATTTGACTGTCAGTACTCTTTGTTGCATATTGCTCTCTAATGCGGTCTTGCAAGTGGCGGACAACCGGACAACTTGCGTCAATGATTTCTATATTATTCCGGCGAGCGATTTCGTAGGTCGAAGGAGGTTCACCATGAGCGCGAAGCAGAACCTTAACATTGTGTAGATTGGCAAATTGCTCATAGTCGATGGTTATCAACCCCATGTTGGTCAGACGATTAACTTCTTGTTCGTTATGAACTATATCGCCTAAACAATAGAGAGTTCCGCCTTTTCGCAACTCCTCTTCTGCTTTCTGTATAGCCTTGATGACACCGAAGCAAAATCCTGATTTATGGTCGATAGTTACCATGTGTAAATTCTATGTCGGTGTTGCTTTTGTACATTATCGAAAATCTCGATAATCTTAGCCATTTGTTGGTCAGGGTTAAGGTCGGAATTGTCGAAAAGAATGGCATCGTCGGCTTGTCGGAGTGGACTCTCCTTACGATGAGTGTCACGATAATCACGCTCATTAGTTTCTGTAAGTACTTGTTCGAAGGGTACTTCACTACCTTTTGCTTTCAATTCCAAGTATCTGCGTTGTGCCCTGACTTCCGGACGAGCGGTCAGAAATAATTTCAATTCGGCCTGCGGAAAAACTACAGTTCCAATATCGCGCCCATCCATCACAATTCCTTTTTCTTTACCCATTGCTTGTTGCTGACGAACCATTGCCTCTCTTACGAAACCTAATGTGCTGACGCAACTTGCGGCATTGCCGACTTCTAATGTGCGTATCTGGCTCTCAACATCTTCTCCATTAAGTATGGTGTGCTGACTACCATCGGCTTGTACCTTAAAGTTGATAGTGATGTTGTTGAGCGACTGACGCAGAGCATTGGCATCTACCTCTTCACCTGAAATAATATTATTGCGCAGGCAGTAGAGTGCTACTGCACGATACATGGCCCCAGTGTCAACGTAGGTATAACCGGCATAATGAGCCAGACTTTTGGCTATAGTGCTCTTGCCGCATGAAGAATATCCGTCTATTGCTACTATTATCTTCATTGTTTATAGATGTTTATTGAAGTTTATTTGTTTATTAGTTTATTGAAGTTTATTAGTTTATTGAAGTTTATTAGTTTATTAAAGTTTCCCACTAATGTTGAGTAGCACTTTTATTGAGATTATACCCCGTAGGGGTTTCCTTTTAATAGCATTGATATTGATATTCAGCGTTATTTCCCGTTAGGGAATATCTTTTAAATTCAATTTTCGCCATAGAAATTCCCTAATGGGAAATCCAAGGATAAATATAATCCGCTATCCTATTAAAAGAAAATCACTATGCGATAACATTTACCCAAGAGGGAAACTTTAGTTTGTTATTGATTTAAGTTTTGCAAATGGTAAATACAGCATGTATATATGCTTATAGCAGTTTATTATGCCTATCGCATTAGCGATTTAATGTTAATAGCACAATATGTCGTTCCCACAATTCCTATCGCGATAGCGATTTAACATTAATAGAATATGGCTTCTTTCTTGATTCTTTATGTTTGATTTTTTCGGTGTATCGAACCATTGAGCAAGTCAAATGAACAAAGAAAATTTATTTGCTTTGTCATGACGTAGCCAATGGTCTGTCAAAGACGAACACCCGAAAAAATCAGATCGAAATGGGGAAGAATACATCATTTTGTACCTATTAACATTAAACGGCTAACGCCGTATGCTCCTCCGATAATAATTATAACCAATGTACTTGCGAAACTTAAATTTATTGCTTAAATTGTCTTTGCTATTGATTTTGTTGATGTTTATTGCTTAAATTGTCTTTGCTATTGATTTTGTTGATTTTTATTGATTAAATTGTCCTGCGTATTGATTTTATTGATTTTTATTGATTAAATTGTCTTTGCGTTTTGATTTTATTGTTTAAGGAAATCTCCAATGCTTGATTGCAGATTGACTTGATATGCAAAATTACCTGCCTGATATTGTGAGAGAGCGAAACCTATATGGAATTGTTTAATTCTCACGCCTGCACCTATTGCAAAACCGCTCAAAGCGCGTTTGTTTTGCAGAGCCATCTCTTGTCGACGCTGATGATTGTATGACAATGCGATATAGAAACGTTCGGATTTAGGAATGATTTCAGCCGAAACAATCACGTGGCGGAACATATTGTCGTACCACTTCACTTTGCCTGAATTTGTAGAAGTCATGCCGGAAATAGCGTTCGACTGATTTATATTGCTAACGTAATTGATACGCCATGATTGCAAATCGTGAGCGGTCAGTGATAAGCGTATAGGAGCATGCTTAAAGCGGTAGGCAATAGCCAATTCGATATTGAAAGGCACTAATTCCCTATGTTGAGCACCCTCATACTTATAAAAACTCTTCACCTGAACACCGAAATTACGAATACACAGTCCCGCATGAAAACTGCTATCAGGTGTATGAACATGAACACCCAAGTCGGCTGCCAATGCAAAACTTGTGTAACGTTCGTAAACAGAATAGAGAGGTTTGAGTGTTGCACCGAGAGTAAATATCTCGCCAAAAGGGTGAGCGTATGACAGATAAAGAGCAAAATCTTTGGCAGTAAAGGTTGAGCCATCACGATTGCCATAGATGTCGGCATATTGAAACTTGCCGTAGTCAACAAATTGCAGACCGGCTGCAAAATAGTGGTCTTTATAATTATGACCATACGCTAATGTGCCGAAAAGCGACATGCCTGAATAGTAGGCAAAATCGATTGATGCGGTCATGTGAATACGAGAATTAAGTAGAGCAGGATTGACCATCGACATGGTTATGTCGGCATCTTGAATAGCCACATTGCTGCCGCCTAATGCACTTGCTCTGCTTGATACGGGTAAACCTAAATAAGAATATGTGTATGATTGACCAAACGTATTAACGCATAGGGATAAAAATACGACTATTGCCACTAAATGTACGGGTCGGAATGAATATGAATCTTGAGTTGAGAACATTATTATTTAATTCCAAAAAAATAGCGTGCGAAATTACTCATTTTTCGCCACATAAGCAAATTTTAGTTGTAATAAACGCAAAAAATAGCATTATGATACTATTAGAAAGTTAAGAATATATAAAAAAGGATGTATTTGTTATGATGTAATTCATTTAGTGACTAAGTGAATGATTAAGTTGAAAAAAGCCTAAAATGTTTGCTATTTAGCATTTTTTTATAATTGTAAATAGCAAAAAGCGCAATTTTTAAAAAAAAATAATGTCAAATTGTTCAATATGTGAAAATAAAATTGTAACTTTGCAGTCGAGTATTGATTTTGCTCAATAAAAGATAAGGAAATTAAGAAAATAAGATAAAATTATGGAACAAAAAAAATCTCCAAAAGCAAGTTTGGAGGACATGAAACTAACCTTTTTGCTTATTGGTCTTGTTTCAGTTTTGATGATTTGCTATGTTGCCATTAACTGGACCAAAGAAGAGGTGGAAAAGTATGAGGTTGTGAATGAAGAAATGAATTTTGAGGACGAACTCGAAATTGACCAGACTACTCAAGATGAGAAGCCTGAACCTCCTGCTCCTGAAGTAATCCAAGAGGTGCAAGAATTGCAAATCGTTGACGATGATGTTCAGACAGAGTCAATTGAAGTAACATCAGAGGACAATCAGCAAGAAGAGGTAGTTATACATGCACCTGTTGAGATTGAAGAAAAAGAAGAGGAAGAGGACGAACAGACCATCTTCGTCGTAGTAGAAACGATGCCTGAATTCCCTGGTGGACAGCAAGCATTGTTCAAATATCTCAATGAGAGTGTTAAATACCCTGTCATTGCGCAAGAGAATAATGTGCAAGGACGTGTGATTGTTCAGTTTGTGGTAGAAAAGGACGGCTCTGTAACAGATGTGCAAGTAGTCCGTTCGGTTGACTCCTCACTCGACAAAGAAGCAAAACGTGTAATTTCATCGATGCCTAAATGGAAACCCGGAAAACAACGTGGAAAAGCAGTGCGTGTGAAATACACCGTACCTGTGAATTTCAAACTGCAATAAGTCTTGAAAAATAGATAGACAAAGTCGTTTGGCTGATTGTCAGACGGCTTTTTGCATTGATTTTGAAAGTGGTTATGAAAGTGCAATCAACATATTGCAAAAGGTTGATTAACAGTACTCTTATGTGCTTGATGACACTTTTGTTTCTAACTCAAAATGTGCAGGCTCAACCGCAGGAGTTTGTGTATGATGCAGATGTTTCAGATGCGTTTGTGGTTGAACGTTTAAGTCGGATTGACTCTGCTTTTAGTCGTGCAATAGACTTGGGAAAATTGCCGCACTGCGTAGTGTTTGTCGCTCACAGAGGTCGAGTAGTTCACCATAAAGCGTACGGTTGGCGGAATATGCAAGATAGTGTTCGGTGCGAGAAAGACGATATTTTTCGTATTGCCTCACAGACAAAAGCCATCTGCGTCGTAGCATTTATGACTTTGGTTGAAGAAGGTAAGGTAACGCTTGACGAACCGCTGAAAAATTATATTCCTGAATTTGCAGACCCAAAAGTGCTTGTGGCGTATGATAAAAAGACGGGTAAGTACACGACGCGCAAGGCAAAACGCGATATAACAATACGTGATATAATAACGCACACATCGGGTATTTCGTACGACGGAGCCTATAGCGATATTTGTAAACAAAAAAATGTATGTCAACACTTGACATTAGATAGCCTGACATTGGCAGAAAATGTAGCCAGAATGGCATCAGTGCCTCTTGTGCATGATCCGGGTGCAGCATTTTCCTATGGTTCGGGTATCGAAGTCTTAGGTAGAGTTTGCGAGGTTATATCAGGGCAAGAGATAAGCACTTTTATATCGCAACGAGTGCTTGAACCATTAGGGATGAGCGACACATATTTCTATTTGCCTGACGATAAAGTTGATAGGTTGGTGAACTTATATAGTTATACTAAAACAGAAGGATTAGGGTTGTCAAGCAAAACGGTATTGCAGATGTTTCCATACGCCGGAGCAAAAACATATTTTTCGACCGGTTCGGGCATGTGTTCGACGATTGAAGACTATGCTAAATTCTGTCAGATGGTGCTTAATGGTGGAGAGTTTAACAACCATAGGATACTTGGCAGGAAAACGTTGGAGATGATGCAGAAAAACGGAGTAGGTACCATGCGTGGTGAAATAGGTTTTGGAATGGCATGGGATGTGTTTACGCCGGAAAATGCTCATAATACGATTATTTCAGAGCAATCGATGCGTTGGGGTGGAATGTTTGGAACAGATTATGTTATCGACCCGAAAGAAGAATTGATATTACTTATATATACTAATTGTATGCCGAATATGTCAGGCTTTAATTATAAGACGGTGCTACATAATACGGTATATCAAGCCTTAAGATAGATTGAAAAAGTTTTTATTTTACATATTTATATTTATCGTAACGATGGATATGTCGGCGAGCAATAAAAGTGTGTCGGGCATATTCTATGATTTCGATAAGAATACGTTGCAGGCGACAGTAACCTATAGAGGACAAAAATATACCGACTATGCCAACGAGTATTACGGAAAAGTAACTATTCCTGATATCGTAGTGTTTGGAGGTAAGGAATATAGAGTTACGGCTATAGCAGATGAGGCGTTTAGAGGTTGCAAGACTTTGGAAAGCGTTGTTATACCTCATACGGTGAACAAGATAGGTATGTTCGCTTTCAAAGAGACCCCGTTTGAAAACGACACTACATTTTGGGAAGATGGTATAATGTATGTCAATCAGTGTGTGATAGATGCGCGATATGATGTAGTAGAAGGCGATGTAACTATACGACCTGACACACGATTGATTGCCGACTATGCTTTTGCAGAATGTGAAAAGATGCGTAGTATTGTGTTGCCGGACAACTTGTCGTATGTAGGCAAAATGGCTTTTGCGCTCTGCACAGGATTAGAAGAAGTAGCGCTATCGCCACGTGTGGAAAAAATTGAAGAGTTGACCTTTTGGGCATGTATTGGATTGAAAAAAATTGATGTGCCTGAAAGCCTACGCTTAATAGAACAAGGTGCTTTTGCCGGTTGTTTGCGTTTAGACTCAATAGTAGTAAGTCCGTTTAATGCCAATTATATAACTGAAGATGGTGTGCTCTTTACTCACGACATGTCAACTCTTGTATGTTATCCGGCAGGTTTGAGTGCCACCACTTATTATGTGCCGGTGATGGTTAAGGAGATAGGCGAATGGGCTTTTGAGGCTGCAATTAACTTAGAAGAAGTTGTGCTGCCTGATAAATTACAATACATAAAATACGGTGCGTTCGCAGGATGCGAATCATTGCGTACTATCAATATACCATCGAATGTAGAACTGATAGAAAAAGAGGCTTTTGCTCGCTGTTTTGCGCTTCAAAGTATAGTATTACCCAATGAAGTACGCATAGAAAAACCGATAGGCGAACCTTCATTAGAGATAGTAAAAAAGTAACAAATTTAAATATCAAATATCTATCGTATGAAACGACATTTTTTAACTCTTACCCTTGCTGCTGTAGCCAGTATAGCAGTTTGGGCATCAAACACCAAGGTAAATGGCATCTTCTATACCTTTGACGATGCCACGCAGTCTGCTACTGTAACATATCGTGGCGCAAGTTATTCGTCGTATGCCAACGAATATGAGGGCAACGTTGTTGTTCCCGCCAAGGTTAAGCACAATGGTAAGATTTACACAGTCAGTGCAGTTGGCGTAACGGCATTTTCAGGTTGTACAACACTGAAGAGTGTTGAACTGCCGGCTACGATAAAGAAAATCAATGGTTGGGCTTTTGACGGTTGTTCGGCTCTCGAAAGTGTAGTGTTGAAAGAAGGTATCGACACCATAGGTACTTATGCTTTCAATGCTAACAAAAACCTCAAATCAGTAGTATTACCTAATTCACTGATATTCTTGGGCACTTATGCTTTCAACGACTGTGCTGCTCTTGAGTCGGTAACTATAGGTGAAGGTTTAAAGAAAATCGACAAGAATGTGTTTTTGAACTGCAAGTCGATTAAGACACTCGCATTGCGTGCTGCCGAGCCACCTACGTTTGCTGCCACAAGTTTCAGTCCTGAAGTTTTTGCCGCCAATGTGGTTGTTCCATGTGGAGCCGAGCGTGCTTATAAAGCCGCTGATTGGAAGCATTTTGCATCTGTCAAGGCTGATTTAGTATGGACATTAGATGTAGTGAGCGATAATGATGAGCAAGGTTCAGTGAAAGTAGTTAAGGCTAATACATGCAAGGATGATAATGTCGTTTTTGCTGCCGAGCCTGCTTTAGGTTATGCTTTCAAGTCATGGAATGATGGCAATACAGATAACCCACGTCGTATGAAATTAGATGCCAATACACACATGGTGGCTAAGTTCATCAAACTCTCAGATCCTGTTGCTCAGCAAGTAGAAATAGCCAAGGCAGAAGCCGATGAGGCTCAAGCCGCCATGGCAGCCAAGGTGAACGATGAGTTAGCAAAAGCCGAAGCCAAACGTCAGGCAGAGGAAGCCAAGGCTGCAAAAGAAGCAGAGCGTGTAGCAGCCAAAGCCGCTAAAGCTGAGAATAAGGCTAAACAAGACCTTGCTAAAGCAGAGGAAAAAGCCAAACAAGAGCAAGCCAAAGCCGAAGAAAAACTCCAACAAGAGCAGGCTAAGGTAGAAGAGAAGAAAACACAGGTTGTTCAGACTTCCAAAAATGTGCAGACAACTGTTAAGCAAGCAACCACATCTAAGTCAGGTGTGCTGACCGGTAGCGATGGTAAGATGTATTCAATCAAAGCCGTATCAGGTGACAGAAAGATGGGTTCTGTTGATGGTAGTAAGAAATACATGCAAGGTACAGAAGCCGTTCTGACTGCTATACCTAAAACAGGTTATCACTTCACACGTTGGCAAGATGGTTCGGTTATCAACCCACGTACTATCATTGTAACGACTAATGCAGAATATGTAGCCGATTTTGCTATATCGCAATATAAACTTGAGTTGTCAGTTGATTCAGGTATCAATGGTAATGTAGTAGGTGCAGGCTCATATAAATATAAAGATAAAGTTACTATCAGTGCTAATCCAAATGAAGGTTATCGCTTTATCAAATGGTCAGATGGCAATACAACAGCCACTCGTATCGTCACCGTAACTGAGGATATGAGCCTTAAAGCCTTCTTCCAACCATTATCGTATGATGTTGTAACATCAGTGAATGGTGATCGTGAAGGTCATGGTAAGGTAACCGGTGCAGGTAATTATCTGTACAATAAGACTGTAACACTTACAGCCGTTCCTGATTCAGGTTATCACTTTGCAGCATGGAACGATGGTGTGAATACCAACCCGCGTGTGTTTGCCGCGACTAAGAATATCAGTTATGAAGCTACTTTTGCACCTAATCTCTATCTGCTTGATGTAGAAACAGAAGATGTTGCAAAAGGTCTTGTAACAGGTGCCGGTGAGTATCCGTTCCAGCAAAAAGTTAATATTTCGGCAGTGCCTGAATATGGTTATTCATTTGCTAAATGGAGTGATGGCAGCAAGGAGAACCCACGTGTAATCAATGTGGTTGGTCCTGCAAGATATACAGCTTCGTTCATTATCAATCAATATGAACTTAAAGCCTTGTCAGGCAATTTGAGTAAAGGTGTAGTAACCGGTTCGGGAACTTATGAATATAACTCAATGATCAATATTGAGGCTATTCCGCAGAAAGGTTATTACTTCGTAAAATGGAGTGATGATAATACCGACAACCCACGTCTTGTAACAGTAAGTCGTCAGTTAGAATATACAGCAACATTTGCAGAGCAAGTATTCCGTATTGATGCCAAGAGTGATAACTCACTGCAAGGAAAGGTGCTTGGCGCAGGTTCATATCGTTTCGGTAGCAACGTATTGCTTCGTGCAGATGCTGCTGATGGCTATCAGTTCGTAAAATGGAGTGATGGCAATACCGACAACCCACGCACAATTACTGTTGAGGAAGACAAAGAACTTTCGGCAACGTTCGCAATTCGCAGTTACACATTGAAAGCATCGGTTGACTTTATCGACCGTGGTACTATCAAAGGTAATGGTGTTTATGAATTTGGTCAGATAGTAACTCTTGAAGCAGTTGCTCGTCAGGGTTATCATTTCACACACTGGAGTGATGGTAATACAGAAAATCCACGTCAAGTAACTATGCTTTCTGACTATGAGTATCAAGCACAATTTGACCTCAATAAATACATCATGCGAGTTTCTTCAGCAAGTGATGCACGTGGTAAAGCCATAGGTTCAGGCGAATACCTATATAACTATACGGCAACTATTCGTGCTACTCCGACTAATGGTTTCCATTTCGACGCTTGGTCAGATGGTAATACTGAAAACCCACGTAACATTACAATGAACCGTGATGTTGAATTTGAGGCTCAATTTAGTGCCGACATGTATGTTGTAGCAGTTAAGTCATCGGATATCAACCGTGGTACTGTAGCAGGTGCAGGTACGTTTGAATATATGTATAGTGCTGAAATTACTGCTAATCCAAAGAACGGCTATCATTTCGACCATTGGAACGATAATGTAACTGCCAATCCGCGTAAAGTCCATGTAGAAGAAGATGTAACTTACACAGCGTACTTTGAACCAAATGTATATACCTTATCAGTAAAAAGCAACAATAATGGCTTTGGCTATGTATCAGGTGCAGGCGACTATGAATTTAATTCTGCTGCCACATTGCGTGCCGTTGCAGCCACAGGTTATAGATTTGCTAAATGGAATGATGGCAATACTCAAAACCCACGTAAGATAACTATTGCTAAGCACGAGTCGTATGAGGCTGAATTTGTGCCATTAGTATATACATTGACCGTAACTTCAAGTGATTCACACAAGGGAACAGTTAAAGGTTCAGGCACGTATGATTTCCAAGCCACAACGCAAGTAGAGGCAACAGCCAAGAAAGGTTATCATTTCGTACATTGGAGTGATGGTAGCACACAAAACCCACGTAACTTTATTATCAAGGGTAATGCAGCGTTTGAAGCCGTCTTTGTTGCTGACCGTTATGATGTCCTTGTTAAGTCAAATGATGTATTGGCAGGCGATGTACAAGGTAGTGGTACGTTTGAGTACAACACAAGTATAAGTATTAGTGCTACTCCGGCTGATGGTTATCGCTTCGTACAATGGAGTGATGGTAGCAAGCAAAACCCACGTGCTGTAACAGTTACCGGTGATGTTACTTATACTGCTGAATTTGAAGTTGATAGAATCGGACGTTAATGAAGTTACAAACTCAATAGTCATATTATGATATTAGAGAATCTAAAGCAAATAGAGGATCTTAAATCATTAGATCGTCAACAATTGAACCAACTGGCGGCTGAGTGCCGTCAGTTGGCTTCAACTTTTTTCAGTGCACAGCAAGGTGATATGCAGATGGTGGAATTGGCTATCGCTATTCACTATGTGTTTGAACTGACCGACTCATTTATTCTCGACACTCCTTATACGCCGGATCATACCATTGTAACCGGTCGCATAAGTTCGCTGCTGAAAAATTATAATATACCTTCGCCATACGCAAAGGAGTATGTTGAGCGAGCAGATAATTTGTTTACCTTAGGTCATTCAACATCAGCACTCAACGTGGCTGTTGGTCTTGCTAAAGCACGTCAGATAAGTAATCAGGACGGCAATGTGATAGTCTGTTTAGACGCAGCAACTCTGCGAGGAAGTAATATATTCGACGAGTTGAGTGTGGTTAGTCGGACGAAGACTAATCTGATTATTATTGTATGTGATGATGGTTCAGAACAGACAAAGCATAATCCATTCATACAATATATCAATGACTTGCACTCAAATGCCGATGTGATGACTCGCAATTTGTTTAGCAATCTTGATATAGATTTTAAGTATATAGCAGGAGGTAATGACATCAATGTGTTGGTTGACGAACTGACGGCAGTGAAGGCTAATAACAGACCTATAGTTTTGCATCTCAAGATGCAAGGTGCTGATACGGCTTCGTATAATGAGTTGTTCAAGCCAACGCCATATAGCGAATTGACCTATAAAGTTCTTAATCACATACGTGCCAATGATTCTAAGTTAGTTGTCCTCTCGTCAGGTACGCCGCAGGTGATGGGCTTCGATTCGGAGCGCATCGCTCGTTTTGGCAATCAATTTATAGAGGTTGGTCAGGCAGAACAGGCTCTTGTAAGCATAGCAACCGGACTTGCCAATGCCGGAACGCATCCGGTGTGGGGAGTGTATAGTACATTTTTGCAGCGCGTGTACGACCAATTACTTCAAGATGTCGCAATCAATCGCAGTCCGGTTACAATACTCGTGTTCGGTGGTGGTATAGATGGCATGAATAATATTGCGCATGAGGGCTTTTTCGATATTTCGATGACCGTCAATATCCCAAATATAACTATCTTAGCACCAACATGTCAAGAAGCATTTGAGGCAATGCTCACATGGGCTGTTGCGCAAAATGACGGACCTGTTGTAATACGTGTACCGAACGACCAAGTTCACCATGCTACTTATCCTGTAGATGTTACGACAGCGCATTTTGGTAACTATCAGATTACTCGTGAGGGTAGTGAGGTTGCCATATTTGGGGTTGGTACCTATTATTCATTGGCTGAACGAGTAGCAGAACTTCTGACACGTGAAGATGTATATGCTACGATTGTTAATCCACGTAATTTGAATTTATACGACACTGAAACATTGGAGGCATTGCGCCAAAATCACCGTTTGGTAGTAACATTGGAAGATGGTGTTATGGCAGGTGGGTTTGGTGAAAAGATAGCTCGTTATTATGGTCCGAGCCGTATGAAAGTGATGACTCGCGGATTACATAAACGTTTTGAAGATAATTATGATGCTCTTGAATTGCGTGAGAAAAATCGCCTCTTGCCGGAGCAGATTGCTAATGACATATTAGATATTATTTTGTAAACCGATGGAAAAAGTTATTGATGATTTGGATCGTAAGATTTTGCGTATTATTACGCAGAATGCTCATATCCCGTTTAAAGATGTTGCGGAGGAATGTGGAGTGTCGCGTGCTGCTGTTCATCAACGTGTGCAGCGATTGTTTGACCTTGGTGTTATTATTGGATCCGGTTACGATGTAAATCCGAAAATGCTTGGTTATCAGATATGTGTCTATGTCGGTATAACGCTTGAAAAGGGTTCGGTCACGATTTATGAGAGTGTGATTAAGGAACTGAATAAAATTCCGGAGATAGTTGAAAGTCAACTGACTCTTGGTGCATATACGATGTTGATTAAGATGTATGCCCGAGATGCAACTCATTTGATGGAGCTGCTGAACAATAAGATTTTAGAAATCAACGGAGTTGTGTCAACACAGACGCTAACCTCCCTTGACCAACGTATTCACCGTCCGATACCTATTGAGTTGAGTGAAGATTAAATAAAAGCATACGTAATTTGATTGCGTATGCTTTTTTTTGAAAATAATTGAGTATAAGTAGTGGTTGAAATAAAAAAAAATTGTAACTTTGCGGTGTAAATAATATATAGTGTTGTAATACCTTCATTCGTTAAAAAATCAAGTAGAGATATGCGAAAATTACTCATACTTATGATGCTTGTCGGAACAGCCGTTGTCTGTGCCGACGATTATATTGACGATATTTATTATACGCCATCGTTGGAGAGCAAGAAAGTATCAGAACCTAAGCCTAAAGTTAAGAATGGTGCAAGAGAAATAGTGTTTATCGACGATGATATCCAGCAGTCGGCTGATAGCGTTTCGCGCTCTCAGTCTGACACTATAACTTCAAAACCAACCACAGTTAAAGCCGTAGTAAGATGAAAAAGTATTTTTTAGTTTTAATTGGCATGGCAAGCAACATGTTGCTATATGCTCAAGATGCCTATGATGCGTGGAAATTTGCGCAACAAGATATTTATGGTACAGCGCGATATATAGGTCTGTCGGGTGCTTTCGCTGCTTTGGGAGGCGACCCGAGTGCTGTGAAAGATAATCCTGCGGCATTAGGTGTGTTCCGTCAGACCGATGTGTCGATAACTCTTGATCTTAATTGGGAACGAACGAAATCTAATTGGGATAGAGGGGATTTATATACTGCTCGTGCGTTCAGATTGTCGTGCGGTCAGGTCAACTGGGTTCAAAATTTCAAGACAGGTGAAGTGGACAATGGACTTATCACTCATAGTCTGATGATTGGTTATCATCGTCTAAAAAATTTCGACCGTGAGTTGTTGTCAGGTGCACAGTCTAATGCGGTATCGCTGACAGACTATATGGCTAATTTCTCAAATGGTATTACGGCGTCGCAGATGGGTGATGATTCGTTTTATAATATCAGTGTGCCATGGCTTACAATCATGGGTTACGAAGGTTATATCCTCAATCCGGATTCGCTTAACCCAGGAACATGGCATTCGATATTGTCGGAAAATGAGCATGTGGCTGCAGGCTTCAAACTTTCTGAAACAGGCTGGATGGATGAGTATAATTTGGGTTGGGGAGCCAATGTGAGCAATCGCTTATATTTTGGTCTTTCGCTTGCATTGCGTACTATGCGATACACTAAAAATGTTATTTACAGCGAAGTCTTTGCGCAAGGAGGTGAGTTTGAACTCGAGAGTCGATATTCTGTAAAAGGTATAGGCTTTAATGCTGTGGCAGGCTTTATCTATCGTCCTATTGACCCTTTGCGTTTGGCTCTGTCTGTTCAATCGCCTACATTGATGAATTACAAAGAATCGAATAGTGCCGTATTACGGTCGTGGGGGGTAAGCCAATCAGATAATCGCGTTGTGTCGCCTGTATCTGATTATTATAATTATCGTCTGACAGCACCATGGCGTGTAACTGCAGGTTTGGCTGTAACGATGTCTGATAAGGCATTGGTAAGTGTTCAGTTTGATTATGAGTTTTTCCGTGCTATGCGTTTTAGTGCCAATACGGGCAATGCTAATGCGTGGCAGATGGAAAATCAGTCAATACGCAATCAACTTGGTAATGCGCTCTCGCCGCGTGTGGGCTTGGAGTGGTTTGTAACAAATAATTTTGCATTACGATTAGGTTATGCGTTCAAAACATATATCAATACGGGTAATTATGAGCGTTATTTAGCCGACAATACGACTCGTACAGATACTGAATTTGGTGGAATCAAACGTCAGCATTATGTAGGAGCAGGTATGGGTTTTCGTAATCATATAGTGATAGCAGATATAGCCTATCAGTACAGAATCAACAATGAAAGCATCTGTCCGTTTAATGGTGCCGACCCTATAGATTTTGATGCAACATCTCATCGCATAGTCTTTACTATAGGCATAAAATAATCGAAATAGAAAAACACTTAATGATATGAATAATAATCTGATAAAAAAGTACAATTGGTTGATACAGACTCTCAATGTTCATGAACAACTGACTTATCAGCAGATTTCCGACCTTTGGGCAGCCGATCGTACAATGGGAAAGGGTGAACCGCTTGACTGGCGTAAGTTCCAGCGTTGGCGTGTAGAGATAAAAAACATATTCGGGTTGGAGATTGGTGTTACAAAGCGTCAACCGTATATGTATTATTTTGTATTCCCTGAAAATATGCGTCAGAGCGGTGCTCGTGAGATGTTTCTTGATGCGCTTGCGATGCAGCAGTTTGTGTTGAATGCTCGCGACCGTGCAGGAGTGGTTGTGTTTGGCGATTACAAACCGCGCTATCGCTATCTTGACCTATTGTTGAGAGGCATAAGGGAGTATAAGATAGTTAAAGTATTCTATCATATCTCTGCCAAGCGCAAGAAATCTGTTGAAATCAAGCCTTTGCAACTCTTGATGGATGGTGGGCGATGGCTTTTGGTTGGCAACAATCGTACAACTAATGAGGAGATGACTATAAGTGTTGATTCGATAGCAGAGGTAACACTTACGGATGAAACTTTTGAGCGTCTGCTCTTTTTCTAAATATTGCATAGATTAGAGATAACTATAATTTGCATGCGATGTCGTTGAAAGATACATTACGTACCATGTGGTTTAGGTTTGCACGTCGTGCAAGTCTGTCGGCTGATACTGCGCCTGAAGCAACGATAGAGGGTATCAAGAACGAGGTTGAATTGCAGGGCACTAATTTGTGGGTTTTAGCATTTGCTATAATAATAGCATCGGTAGGACTTAATGTCAATTCAACGGCGGTGATAATTGGTGCCATGCTTATTTCGCCCCTTATGGGACCTATATGCGGATTGGGACTTGCTGTAGGTATTCTTGATATGGATTTGTTTAAGAAATCAGTCAAGAATTTGATTATCATGGTAGCAATAAGTTTGTTAGCCTCAACACTCTATTTTGTAATCAGTCCGCTAAACGATGCTCAGTCGGAGTTGCTTGCTCGAACGCGTCCTACTATCTATGACGTTCTGATTGCTTTCTTCGGTGGTCTGACAGGTATAGTGGCAAAATCGAGAAAAGAGCAGGCTATTGTTACTATTTCAGGTGTGGCAATCGCTACTGCACTTATGCCACCGCTTTGTACTGCCGGTTATGGTTTGGCTACAATGCAGTGGAATTATTTTTATGGTGCGTTCTATTTGTTCTTTATCAATTCGTTCTTTATAGCCACTGCGACATTTATCATGGTCAGATTTCTTAATTTCCCAATGACCAAAGACCCTGATACGTCGCGCGGAAGACATGCTAAACTGATGTTGTACTTCTTTGCTATAATAGTTATGGTGCCAAGCATCATCACGGCTGTCAACGTGATACGTGAATCGGCGTTCAATTCTTCAGCAGTCAAATATGCTAATTCTATTCAGGACAACGAATTTTTCAAAGAGCAGGAATTGCTTAAATATGATAAGGTTTTTGATAACGACAGCAGCGTTATCTCGCTCACTTTTGTTGGTAAAAATTTGAGTTCAACCCAATACGACTATCTGCATAAGCATCTTGCCGACTATTCGCTTGAGCGCACTCATTTAGAGATTAAGGAGTTGAACGGAAATCCTATAGATTGGGACAAACAAAATGATCTATGGGTCAATATGTTGGACAGAAAAGAGCGTCAGATACGTCAGCAAGATAGTACAATCTCGGTGTTAAAGCAGCAACTGGCAATTCTTGAGGAAGGTAAGGACGGTATGTATGGGCAATTATTTGAAGAAATCAAGATTACTTATCCGGAGTTGTCGGGTATTGGTTTTTCGACCGATTATTGTAAGACTTGCGACAAGATGTCTTATCCTGTAGTCTATTTGCATTGGTCAGAGCAACCGGCAGAGCCAACAGAGCAGAGATTAGTGGAATGGCTTAAATTGCGTCTTGCGCAACCTGAATTAGATTATCGTTCGGTTGTTGAGAAAGTCAGAGAATAAAATAAATCAACCATACATGAAAGCACTTGTAAAGAAGCAACCCGGTGTAGGTATCTGGATGATGGATGTTCCTGAACCTCAGGTTGGTGTTAATGATGTAAAAATCAAGATTAAGAAAGTAGCGATATGCGGTACAGACTTGCATATATATAAGTGGGATCAGTGGTCGCAAGAGAATATCCGGACGCCGCTTATTCAGGGACATGAATATGTTGGCACGGTTGTTGTAATAGGAGAGGGTGTACGCAATATCCGAGTTGGCGACCGTGTTACAGGCGAGGGTCATTTAGCATGTGGTCATTGCCGGAATTGCAGGCGAGGTAAATTGCATATATGTGAAAATTCTGTATCGGTAGGTGTGCAGCGTGATGGTGCTTTTGCTGAATATCTGGTTATTCCGGAGAGTAATGTCGTAAAACTTGAGAATGAGATATCTGACGATATGGCTGCAATCATGGATCCGTTTGGCAATGCTACCCATACTGCTCTTGCTTTTCCTGTGTTAGGCGAAGATGTGTTGATTACCGGAGCAGGATTGATAGGTACAATGGCGACGGGAATATGCAGGTTTGCCGGTGCACGACATATAGTTGTAACTGATTTGTCGGAATACAGGTTGGACATAGCGCGCCGTATGGGTGCCACTATAACTGTAAATGGTTCGAGAGGCGAGACGGTAGCGCAGGCTATGAAGCAACTCGGTATTAGAGGTTTCGATGTAGGATTGGAGATGTCGGGTGCGCCGCAGGCTTTCAATGAAATGGTTGACTCAATGTATAAAGGCTCCAAGATTGCTCAACTTGGCATATTACCGACCTCAACGCAGGCAAATTGGGGCAAGATAATATTTAATGCGCTGACCATCAAAGGAATCTATGGACGCAATATGTGGGAAACATGGTACATGATGAAGCAAATGTTGCTTTCAGGTATAGATCTATCGCCGGTAATAACTCATCATTTTGCTTTCGACGATTTCCAAAAAGGTTTCGACGTGATGGTCAGCGGCAGATGTGGCAAGGTGATTTTAGAGTTATAAAAAGATAAAGATTGTCTTGTTTTTCCTATAGTAGAATATTGATATAGAGTATTTTTGCAAAACATAATTTATATAATTATACAACAATGAAACTGAAACATTTACTTACGACGTTTGTGCTCTTTGCCATGTCTGCAATGGTGATGGCACAAAATGAGAGTCAAGGTTTGAGTATCTACAAACTTGACAATGGTCTGACCGTCTATTTGTGGGAAGACCAAGATGCGCCGAATGTGTATGGCGAGGTATTAGTTAGAGCCGGTTCAATAGATGAACCAAAAGAATACACCGGTCTGGCTCACTATCTTGAGCACATGCTTTTTAAAGGTACGCAGACAATTGGTTGCTTGGATTGGGAAAAGGAAAAACCTCTGTATGAGGAAATAATCCGTCTGTACGATGAGTTCGCAACAGAGACTGATCCTGTTAAGCGCGACACTCTGACCCAGCGAATCAACCGCAAATCATGTGAGGCTGCCAAATTTGGTGCTACCGACGATTTTTCTAACCTCATCGAGTTTATCGGAGGTGAAGGTCTTAACGCAACTACGGCTTACGACCGAACAAATTATTTCAATTATTTTCCGCCTTTCCAAATGGAGCGTTGGCTCAATATCTATGCCGACCGTTTGGTAAATCCTGTGTTCCGTGCTTTCCAAGCCGAATTGGAAAATGTGTTTGAAGAATATAATAGAAGTCAGGATGATGCAAGTTCGTTCCAACAGAATTTTATTTTCGAAAATCTCTATAAAGGTCACCCATACGAGCGTGATATTATAGGTACGCCCGAGCACCTTAAAAATCCGCGTTTGAGCAAGATTATTGACTTCTACAACACTTGGTACGTACCTAACAATATGGCTCTTATCCTTGTAGGTAATTTCAAGACTGACGAGGTTAAACCAATGATTGAAAAGACCTTTGGTCGCTTTGAACCTAAACCATTACCTGAACGAGTTAAATGGACTGAAACGGACTTCTCTGGCAATCCGAAATTCAAAGCCGCAGTAGGTTATTATCCTGAAATCGTATGGGGTTATAAGGGTGTGAAAGTAGGCGACCCTGATGAGTTGTACCTCGACGTGGTTATCAGTCTGCTTAATAATGGTCAGAACACAGGTCTGTTCGACAAGTTGATGCTTGATGGTACGGTGAGCGGTGCTTACGCCATGAACGACTCGCGTCGTGATATGGGACGTATCATGGTTTATGCCATACCTTATTTCGACCTCAATCAGTATGCTTACGAAAGCAATAGATCAACTGAAAAGATTATATTCAATGAGATAAACAAACTCAAAACAGGCAATATCGAAGATTGGCTTATTGAGGCAGTTAAAAATGAATATGCCCTCTCGTTCGACCAGATGTTTGAGTCGCAACACTATAAATCGAGCATTGCTCACCAACTGTTCCTTTACAATCTTGACCCAAGTTATATCTTTGACATGAAGAAAAAAGTGTTAGCCATGACTCGTGAGGATATCATGCGTGTTGCTAAGAAGTATTTTGATGCCGAATATATGACTTTTGATTTTGAGGAAGGCGATCCGAAAAAGAACAAACTTGACAAACCGAAAATCAAACCTCTCGATCCTCCTACCGGTGTGAAAACCGAATATGCCAAGGCATTTGAACAAATCCCAATGGGCTCAGTTAAAGAGGAGTTCTGCGATATGAGTGAGGTTAAGCAGATTAAAATTGATGACCATATCCGCTTGTATTACACTGAAAATCCGAAAAATGATATATTCAGTCTGACCTTGCGTTATGGTGTTGGAACCGATAAATTACCACGTTTGGGCTATGCCGTTAGTCTTATGGAGATGGCAGGTATAATGCCGGCAACCGATGCACAGACTTTCCGCCGTCAGTTGTCAGAGGTAGGTGGACAATTGGAATATGGTGTGAGCGACAATTATATGACTGTTAACGTGAGCGGTCGTGAAGATAAGTTAGAAGAAATCTTGCGCCTTGTTCAGCGTCAGATGTTGCTGCCAAAACTTGATGACAAGCAGTTAGACCAAATCAAGGGTAGCATTTATTCAAGCCGTATGCGTGAGCAAAAGCAAGAGAGTGCTTTGCAGAGTGCGCTTATCAATTATACTTTGTATAAAGACAAATCGCCTTATCTTGACCGTTTGAGCCTCAAAGATGCTATATATATGAATATTAGTCAGTTGACATCTGACTTTATCAATGCAACATCATACGATTTGCAGATATTCTATGTCGGTAAGCGCGATATTGAGAATGTGCGTCAATCATTGATGAGCAATCTGCCTCTTAAGGAGAATATGATGGCAACAGAGTCGCCTCGTGATAAGGAGAAAGTTACTTACGATAAGACTCAGATATATTTCTTGGCTAATAGTCAGTCACAGCAGGCTCAGGTGTTCTTCTATGTTGACGGTAAGCCATATCAGTTAGCCGATGAGGTTGGTTATGAGGCCTTCGACCAATATTTCTCAGGTGGTTTTTCAGGCTTGGTAATGCATGAGATACGTGAAAAACGTTCGTTGGCCTATACTGCCTATGGTTATATGTCAACACCGTATAATCCTGGTAATAAGTCATGTTTGATAGGTTATGTAGGTTGTCAGCCTGATAAGGTTGTTGACGCTGTCAATACCTATATGGATTTGCTCACTGATATGCCTATCCATCCGGAGCGTATCGACAATATCAAGGCTTATTTGCGTCAGACGACGTTGACCAACAAGCCTTCGTTCCGCGGCAAAGCGCATGTATTTGCTGAATGGCAACGTTTGGGTTACACACAAGACCCGGCTATCGAGGAGTTGAAGAAAATCGACCAACTGACTTTTGATGATATAGTTAAGTTCTATGAGAATACCGTAAAGGGCAAACCTATCACTATTGTTATCATGGGTGATTCAAAGAAGATTGACCAGAAGGCTCTTCAAGCCAAATACGGCAAGATTCAAAAGGTTACTAAGTCTCGCTTATTCTCATCACTTGATATTGAATAGTCATTGTCAGTGATTGCAAAAGAGGTGCTTAACATGGTTAGGCACCTCTTTTTGTTGTGCTGTAGTTGCCAACTCTATTGTTGCCCGAAAAAAAATGTTAGTGTCCGGTTAATCTATGATTTTCCGTAAGGGAATGTCTTTTAACCCAACTTTGCTTTCAATGTAGTGCTATCTGATTGTTTTCAGGTATTTACCTTTTCGAAAGTGTTTTACTGGGTACTACAAACTTTTTCTTTGGGTGGAATCTTTAATCTATAAAACGGCATCTTTTTGTATTTTAATCGTTCATATATATCATCGGCAACATTGGTCGGTGTGCTGCATAATCGCAACTGAATCTTCTCTCCTAATGCGTTAACAGCCTCTGTTGTTACCGCTTTTTGGGTCATCATCCTTCGCTTTATCTCCGTCCAATAGCATGTTTCTCCTGTTTGTTTGAGTTTATAACGTATCGTGTTAACTATCTGATATGCAAGGAGTCCTAAATATAAATGAGCATCACTGCTTTCATCTTTTTGATGGTATATCGGTCGTAAATTCAAATCTGTTTTCAACTGCCGATTAGTACATTCTATCTCACGAATCAGATTATAATATTCCCATGTCGTCTTTTATCAAGCTGTTCACGGTTGGTTCGCAGAAAAAATATTCCACTTCGGCCATCTATACTATCTGGAATAGCCACATGCCATTGAATATCAAGCATATTCTGTTCATTTGATTTATCTCGCTCATATTCAATGACATAATATCTGGCTATTGAGGGATATTTTTGTATTGCTCGTCCTACTCGTTCGATAACTTTTTCATATTTTTTCTTGCCACCTTTTTTGCTGAGCGATGCTTTTGTTTTGAGCAATTCTGTTTCAAAACGCTCACGAAACTGACGATTCATTGAGCTTTCTTTGAGTTTTTTTTGAGGCGAATAAATCTCTAAATAATAATCACCGCCTTCTTCATGTTTTACCCGTGTGAGGCTAATGTCTTTATTTTTAGAATCTTTTACATTTATCGTTGCCCCATTGTTCTCTATCTCATAATCAGTCAGAC
>Ga0326513_10000270_pt1 | contig 41978 bp, 43 predicted proteins | sample 2_2465_0518_D_FD_203654 | JGI IMG/M metagenome (GOLD analysis project Ga0326513, IMG submission 203654) | Bovine rumen microbial communities from UC Davis, California, United States - 2_2465_0518 | ecosystem: Host-associated > Mammals > Digestive system > Stomach > Rumen | place: USA... | reverse complement strand
TGCCTTTTCTTTCTCTAGGTATAATTTTTCTAGTCTTTCATTGATTTCGTCTTTTGATAATTTCTTTGGCATTGGTCTAGGTTTTATTTATAAATATTATGAAAAATTGAAAAGTATTAGTTTTATAAAAATTCTTTGTATATTTTTTTTGCTTCTTCTCTTAATAGAACTTTTTCATGCAATGGGTGCTTTTTGTCAAAATGAACTTGCATATGGCATTTGTCGCATAATGTAACTATTGATTGTTTTGGATATTCCCAAGGTTTCCAAAAAGCGTCTTTGATATAGAATGTATGGTGAAGTTGAAGGTTATCAGTACTGTTGCATAATAGGCATTTTTCATCTTTTTTGTAATTTACCCATTTTTCATTTTTCAAAAGTTTTGAATAAGCTTTTTTAAAAAGTTTGTATTTTTCATTGTTGGAATTATATCTTCCTTGAAGTGAAATTATTCCGTTTTTAACTGTTACCAATGATAATTCTTGAAGTTCTTTTAACGAATATTCAGTAGCAATTTTTCCAAATAAACTTTCAATTGTTTCATTTTTTATATTTTCTCCTTCAGTTAAAACAGCAATTATGAACTTGCTTATCATTGATAGTCTTTTGTCGTTTTTAATTCTTTCGCTGCAAAATTTATTTATTTTCTCGTCTATGAATTGATATAGCTTCTTGTTCATGATTTATGGGTAAGTTAGTTATTTGTTTTCTTTTCTGCAAATATACAAAAAAAAATTGGAATTAAGAAATTTTAACTGAACTTTTTTCTTATTTTCTTCCTTTTTATGTATATTTCCAGAGATTTTTCATATATATTGTTTAATTTAATATTTTATAGCTTATGGATTTAAATAAATTAATTGAAGATTACTGGAGTACTGTTTACACCCTTGAAGATTATAAACATGATATTCAAGATTTAACAGAAGAAGAATTGAAAGATATGGCTTTTTTAAAAAGAAGAAAGAAGTTACTAGAAACTTTAATTAAAGAAATGGGTGGGGAACTTATTTGAAATGGTTCCCCCTATAACCCCTTCCAGTATATATACTAGTATATAATAATATATATAATACTAGAATAATATAATATATATAAAAATAAAATACTAGAAAAAAATAAATATAAAATAATATATACTAGAATATATTTTTCTTTTAATCAATTTTTTCTTTTAAAATATTTTTTATTTCAATTATTATATTTTTTTAATGGATTTTCAATAAATGGATTTTTTAATTAATAGCTGGTAGGGAATAAAAATAAAACTTTATCTCCAACTAAAGAGTATATTTGAAACACTCACCCCTACCCCTCCCTCAAATATTTGTTTTACTTTATTTTTGTTTTTCGTTTTTTTTAAGTATATTTGCGTCACAGAGACGTTAAAATATCTGTTATGGGCAACTATAAGGGCAATGGCATAAAAGTGGCTAATTTGCCCTTGCAGTATTGCTTAAATTGAAAATAATTATATATAATACCAATATGATTGAATTAAAAAAAGATTTTGAAGTGAAAAAGTACAGGATGAGGCATCATCAATTGTACAAGGATGCTGAGTTGGTAATCTATGAAGTCACTCAGCCATTCATTGAAGGCAAAGGCCATTCCAAGTGGCATGAGGTGTTCAGATACAGGGTTATGCCGCCTGACATGTATCATCAGGATGAATTTGAGAAATATCCAAATGATGAAGCATTCGGTGTATGGGCATGGTCATGTTCCAATGACAAAGTGGTTAACAAGGTGCTTAAAAGAGAATTTCCAAATCATCCAATGGCGAAGGATGGTTTTAAATGCCATATTTGCTATACTGCAAGCCCAAATTAGAGCGTTTCAGCATCGATGTGGGCAGTTGTTAAGGTCTGTTAAAATTAAACGATTGTAGAGCATTTAATTATTTAAGTGTTTGATGCAATATTCAACCACCATTTTCGTTATACTAAAAACAGTTATTAAAATATGAGCAAACGAATAACGTTATCTGATTTGGAAATTAGAATATTGAAGAGCCTTTTTAGTGAGTCGCTTAACAACTATTACAGTGATGCAAATATCGCTGAAATTGAGGCATTGGAAGAGAGAACTGACGCATTGGCTACAAGGAGTGTTATTCAGTCAGTGTTAAAAAAAATAAAATAACTATTACAATTTAATCAGGGGAAGCCCTGTGTCATGTCTGAATGCTATTAGCTGTGAAGCTAGTAGCATTTTTATTATATATTTATTATTTATATATTTTTTAATTTTACTAGATATTTATATATAAATATATATTTATGAAACACAAAATAGTTCTATACACACTAGCATATAATGAATCAGACACTGTTGAATATGCTGTAGATTATTGGAAAGCTCTTGGTGTTGAAAAGGTTATTGTATATGACAATTATAGTACTGATGATACTGTTAAAAAGCTATCAAAATATGATTGGATTGAAATAAGGTCATTCTGTTCTGATGGCATGACTGATGATTTACATGCAATCATCAAAAATAATTGTTGGAAGGAGCAAAAGGGAAAAGATGTTTGGTGTATCATTTGCGATTTTGATGAATGGCTATATTCTCCAGACATTAATGCTGTAATTGATAAGATGGAAGAAAACGATTGTTCTGTTTTGGGTACAAAGTGGTATGCAATATGCAACGATTCAACGCCTCCTTATGAGCAAGGTAAATTATTGCACCAGCAATCTACAAAATTTTATCTTCAAGATGTTAATAGGAATTTCCCTGAGTTGGGCAAGTTTATGTTGATAAACCCAAATAAGATTAATGATATGGGTTGGTCAGTAGGAAACCATATTTGTAATCCAAAAGGATATTTCAAGGTCTATGTAGCAGATATTAAGGAGGCTGTTGAAATACACCTAAATAAAGGCTATAGTGAGCAATATTTCGTTGACAAGAGAAAAAGGATGGCTAAAAGGCTGTCAGCATTGAACAATGCAAAAGGATATTGTTATGAATATAATTTCCCAGAGGAAAAAAGTAGAGAAGAATACAGAAAAAACCAAGAAAATTCAATTAATCTTAATAATTTATTAAAAAAAGTTAAATAAAATTTTTGTTTTTAATATATTTTTTGTATATTTGCAATGTTGATGAATGGTTGATAAGATTCTTTCGGTGTTAGTTTAATTTCACACTTTGTTGTATGATTTTTGGGTGGATTATTGCTTTTCTTAAAATTTGTCCGGCTACTGTCCACCCTTTTTAATTTGAAATTGCTTTTGATTTTATATAAGTTCGGTGATGCCTCTATGAAGCAAAGTAGTTGAGGCATCATTTAAAAAGGGTTCTCAATCCATAATGGATTTTCTATATATATTTATTCATTTTGTATTACATCATTAAAAAACCAATGACGTTGGTATTAGAGGTTTTCACGAGAAGTTTTTTCATTGGTTTCTTCTCAAAATGACACTCTTGTATTTATAATTTAGATAAAAAGATTCCCTCACTTCAAGCAATTGAAATGGGGGAATTACCCTTTTAAAAAATAATACTGTGGCAGAAATTTGGAAAGATATTAAAGGATTTGAAGGATATTACAAATATAATCCTAATACAGGTAAAATTTTAGGTGTGGGCGGTAGAAAAGGATGTTCAAAAGAAGACCATATTTTAAGTGATTATGCAGATACTAGTGGATATTATCATGTTATATTAAGGGTGCATCCAAATTCTTATAATAAAAAAGTGCATAGAATTATAGCGGAAAATGAAATTCCAAACCCCAATAATTTACCAGAAGTTGACCATATAAATGGAATAAAAACAGATAATAGAGTATCTAATTTAAGATGGGTAAGCCATATTCAAAATGTGAATAATCCGGTTACAAAGAAAAAATTTTTAAAAACAGTTCGTTCAGACGAATATAGAAAAAATATTTCAAATAAACTCAAAGGTAAAAAACCATGTGATGATGCATATAAACAATTATCCATTAAAAATTCAGGAAAAGGAAATTGGAAATCAAAAACAGTTTATCAATACACATTAGAAGGAGAATTAGTTGGCATATATGATAGTTCTTGTATTGCAGCGAAAGAAACAGGAAGTATGCAATCTAAAATATCTCTTTGCTGTGCTGGTAAAAGGAAAAAACACAATGGCTACATATGGTATTATAAACCAATGTAGCCATTTTTATTTTAAAATCTTTGAACAACGCCCCTACCAATCATATTGTCATTACATCCACAGCCTCCACATTTATTAACTTTTCTTGGAAAATATACCAATGGTTTATCAATTGGATTTGAAGTGCCTGTTAGTTCTTTCCATTTATTACAACAATTTGCATCTAGAGGCCTCCATAGTGGATACAATTCAGAACATTTACAAAGATATTTTGCCAGCAAGTCAATGCTCATTTCAGCTTGTCTTTTAACATCTTCGATAAATGGTGCAAGTTCATCTTTGTTTATTGTCCTACTATTATCGCTGGATTCACACACAACACCTTTTTCTGACACGGTATATGTCAAACTTCTCAAAGCAAGAAATGTTGTATAATTAGCTAGCGCTGGTGCAATTTTTAGTATCAGAGATTTGTTTTCATCAGTCAACTCATCTTTATCAATTTGATTTTGTAATTCCTCCATCAAAGCATCTCCAAGTACTGGATTAATATAATAATTCTGAGCCAGATATATAAATGGCAGAACTTTATTAACTGATAAATTATTTGAAATAGGAGAGTACAACTTTAGTAACTCTTCTGAAATAAGCATTGTTTCAATAAGTTTCTTATTCGTTTTCATTAGCTATATCAGTTTTATCATCGTTATTTTGTCCTTCCTTTTGAACTTCATCATTTGATGTTGTTTGGCCTTCAAATTCCTTTCTAAGGTCAAAATCAAGGATGTTCATTGTTCTCTCCAATCCATTCATTTCAAGCATTTTATTGAAGCCATCTAACAAGAATTTTCTTTCATCGGCAATAACTGTTAGTTTATACTGTGTATAAGCGGCAATTAATTCATCAGATTTTGAGGAAAACCCTGTTGATGTTCCAATACCTGCAAGAACCGGTGATGTTAATCTATTGGCTGAAACAATGGCAGTCTTGATTATATCAACCACGCTGTTATATAAATCAGCATTAACTGATTCAATTGATGAAATCTCAGGATTAACGCCATTCTCGCCAAACAATAGAAGAATATTTCCAGCGTTTTCAGCCCCACCAAATGACTTGATAAGGTTTTCATATAACTCTTGTTTTTTCTCTTCTGATGGTTCTAGTGGAAATCTTATTGCAAGGTTGGCTGAGAAATTATTTCTTATATAGTTATTGTAATACTGGGATAATGCTCCATCAGCTGCAATATAATTTGCAGCACTCATAAAATCAGGTACAGCATAGTAATAGTTATTTGGCTGGTATGGTTTAAAATATAGAAGGTATGGTTTCCCTTTCCTAGGTGTTTCAGAACCAAACATATCAATCTCTGCAACATTTCTATTCCTTTGAGCTCTAGACCAATCTGTGCAAAGATATGCTTTTTCAATAATATTTCTTTCATTGTACTGGGCAAATCTTACTTGGTCAACAGGTGTATGGTAGAATGAGAATTTATTGCCTGATTCATTAAGAATTGCTTGCACTGAAAATGCCCCAAAATATACCATATCTGTAGCACATTTCTCCAGCAGTTCAGTCCACGATTCAAGCATGTTTGGTGTATATTGGTTCTTATCTGTCTTTTCAATGCCTGCTCCTAGTATATAAGTTCTCTTTGATTCTAGAATTGATTTTTGGAGAGGTGACGAATTAACCAAATCAAGAATAAGCTTTGGATATAAATTATCATACCCAAACCTTATCCATCCATTTCTTGTAGTTTTTTCAACATATGGCTGATTTATTGAATAGTCTCTAAATGTTACTAACTTATCCATTTTAACATTATTTAGTATAAAAATTATAATTAGGAAATGGCTTCAATTCTGTTAGAATAAATCGACCATCCAGTTGTATTCTTAAATGTGTCAACAGCTGATTCTGGAACTTTAATAATAAATGTTGAATTAACATCATTAAGTTCATCCAGTGCTGTCTTATCTGATAATACTTCCAATGTTGGAGGCGTGGTGCTTCTAAATATAATGGTTCTTAAACTAGTGCAATCATTGAATGCCTGACGCTTGATTTCTGTAACTTTATCGTGGAAGTCAAGTATCTGAAGCCTTGTACAACCTGAGAAGCATGCTTGCCCAATTCCTGTAAAGCCTCCATTGAACTGATATTTAAGGGCATCTGTTGACTTCCAATGACCTCCTGTTCCTTGGCCAAGATAAGTTATACCTTCAACCAATTTAAAGGTACACGGAACATTACCCTTCGAACCAAGAGAAGATGTTTCAACTCCTGTTGCAGCAGGATATATTGTCTTCTTTGGCGAGGCAAATATTTGAACATTTGTAATTGAACCTGTATCAACAACCTGAGTTGCTGACGTTGTATATATAACTGCTGTTCCTGATAAAGTCATTGCCGTGCAACATTCTGAATAACTGTCAATTAGATTATTAATCTGAGTCTGCAAGTTGGTTATATAGTTATCAATCTGAGTCTTATTATAGGTATCTCCTGTTGTATAATAATTATTGAATACCTGAGAAGATTCTGTAATATACCCCGCATCATTGCTAAATGCTGATACATTGGATGGCACTGTTGGAATGGTTGGCTTATTCTTAATCATTGCCAATCCACTTGTGGCATTCCAATCAGATTGCACCGGTGCTGTATAATCTGTAATATTAAGCTTGGTATTAATTGCTGTTTGCAATTCAATATCCTTTTTTTGTAAGTCAAATTCTATTGCTTTAAGGTCGTTCCATATGTTATCTTCCCTAGTTGTTGCCCTCTCATTTTCTTCATTAAGAGATTGAACCACATAATTTTCCCTTGCTGTTGCCCTTGCAATCTCATCATTTAAATCTTTTGCAAGAGCATAATTTCCCTTCGGCTGAAATCTATCATCTGATTCTTGTTTTGTATATGCATCAACTGTTCCACCTGAGCCACCTTCAATCTGTATGTTGCCAGTTCCAATCAAACTCTGATTATTGATTGTCTTTAAAGGCTGATGCTCAGTTAAATAGTTTCCAATTGGTTGATAGGTTTCATCTGCCTCGTCTTTGGTAAGATAATCTCCCTTTGACTGATAAAGTGTATCACCTGATGCTTTGGTAAGATAATCTCCAATTGGTTGATAGGTTTCATCTGCCTCGTCTTTGGTTAAATAATCTTCCAATACAGCGTTTAAATCTTCATCAGTTACATAGTTATCAGGTATTTCAGTTAGATAATCACCAATTGGCTGATAAGTTGTAGCAGCTTCTGTTTTTTTCAGATATGGTGTTAAATCAACATCACCATTAAGAGCCGGGAATATTCTATTAAGAAGTTCTGTTAATTCCTCAATATCAGAATATTCTCCATCAATGCCCAATTCCTCATCGACAATATATATTGGCAAGTCCATTGTCATAAGGCAATTCCTGTAGAAGTAATCTATGTATGCATAGAATTTGATATTGTTATTTGAAATAAGGTAAGACAGTCCTCCACGTGGAAAGCCTAGTACCTTTTCCCATTTATCATCATAAATGAAATGTTGATAAAGTATAACGCTATCATCCAATATTACAATTTTGCTATTCATTTATTTTATATTTTCTTATAAAGAAAAAAGGATAGATTGTTGGTCTATCCTTTTTAAATATTATACAGGATTACATGCTATGTATTTGAATTGTATTTAATCATAATATGTTATGCATAAATTAGTAATTGAATGCTTGTGGCATTAACTGTTTCATCTGTTTCATAATTATAATAATCCGAACATGTTCCAAGTTCTGAGAATATTAGTTCAACATTATCACTAATTGTTACAGTGTCAGAATAACAGACACCAATATTTATATCAACATTCGTTCTTGATACTGAGAACCAATCAGGCAATGTGTTTGACAAGTCCTCGGCATTTCCCTTAACACCATAGATATTAAGCGTTGTCGATATGGTATCGCCACTGTTGAATGTTATCCATTGAAGAGTTGGAGGTTGACTCTGAGGATACAACTTTGTATCACCAAGATAGATGGAACAATCAGCCCCACCTACCTTGAAAGCACTTATATCTGTATTTCCTATTTTAATTCCGTTTGCCATTCATCTACTTTATTTAAACAGGTAAGTTTCCTTGATATTCTGAGATTGGATGAATAAGGCCACCAAAAGTATCACCCCAAGCTGCTTGATAAGCACTTAAAGCTGCATCAGGAACATATACACCTTGCAAATTTTCATAACTACTAGCACCCATTGAAGTTGTAGGAGGTGTTGTTGCTTCAATAACTAATTTTGTAATGTTAGATGGCATATCGTTAACAACAGTTATTTGACTTGGTATTAACAATTCAACTCCGTCAGAGCTACCATATACACCAAGGTTGCCAACGAATTTTTCAAAAATTGAGTTATAATAAGCTTCTTTGACATCATATTTTGCAAGATAATCAGTGTTTGCAACTGAATAATTAACCAAAACACCACTACTGTCAACTAGAGATGTTACATCAACATCATTTAATTCAATCTTATTGAAAAGTTCTGTTGGTTCTGTTGAACCAAGATTTACCAATATAATATCATTACCAGTGATATTAGAACTGAATGCCATCATTATCTTATCATTAACAGATGGCGTTGCTCCACTTTTATCAAAGTGAACTGTATCACCACTTACAACCCAACTGACAGCAGGGTAATTGAGACTAGCTTGTTGGTATTCAGCCTCTGTGTTAAAACGTCTTAAATTTCTTGACATACTATAGTATTTTTATCTTTTATTATTTTTCTTTAAGTATTCTTCTTTAAACTTCATACATTCGTCATACATTGGTAACATATCCTTGTTGATTTCAAAGAAATCTTTGTCTTTTCGATGTCTGTTTCCACAATGCATTCCTCTTACATACAGTTTCCAAATGTATTCTTCAAATGACTTTGTGACATAATGTGAGAGATATATCTTGTCATATACCGTTGACCTTCTGTCTTTCTTGAAATCAGTTTTAACCCAATTTCCAGCCCCACAATGAAGCCCACATAAGTTCCATCTTGTAATCTTGTTCAAGTTCCAACAACATTTGCTATCCATTTTGAATGTTGCATCAGCATCTGAAAAATCAGCCTTTGTTGTGTAAAACTCTCTATAGTCTTTACCATTGTAATTTGGCTTATAAATGTGTCCATTTGCTCCGAAATTCATCCATTGGATAACTATGAAGTCATACTGCTGAAACTCGCTCAGAACGTCTGTAATTGACTTGTATGGCTCTTGCAGAGTTATATACTCATCAATATCTATTGCAAAGCACCAATCATATATTCCTAATTTCTGAATTTTTGTAATTCCGTCAAGAATGTAAAATGTTTGGTTAATACCACCCTTTTCTTTATGTTTTACAAGTCTTTGCCTTTGAAATTCATCATCATAGAGGTCTCTCCAACTCCATAATGTTACATTTGGATATTGGTCTGTAATATGCTTATGTGAATGACTTCCAATGTCTTCGAAAATGAAGATATGGTCAACCATCGGTGAATGATGGTTGAGCCAACTCTTCAAATATTCGTCTAACTCATTGAGTATTACTGTGTGTATGCAAGTCCTAATCATTAAATTACAATGTATAATGTATTTGAATCCTTGGTTGTCAAGGCATCATATTCCGCTTGAGTTAATTTCTTTAACTGCAAACCATCAAACTTGTCATTAACGGCATTAAGTCCAGCAGCAGTTACCTCTTCATCTTCTGATAGTCTGTCTTCAACAACACCAAGAGCTGTGGTGTTTGCTACAACTTGGTCTTTTAAAGATGTTGCATTAGCAACAACTGCTTTAAATACATAATTGCTATCATTACTAGCCTTAATTTTTGTAACGGTTGTAACGGTTGGATAGTTTATAATTACAGTTGTGCCACTTATTTCATAAGTTGCACCATCAAAGCTAACATAGACATGTATACCTCCTCCATAAATATCAATGTTTATATTACCCAAAGGACTGTTATCATTAAAGAATTCTATCGTTGAATGTTTACCATCTCCAACAACTTCAACAATTAATTTTGTGGAACCATTTGGATAATTGGTTGAATACCTATTTTCAAATGTTAATGTTGTTTCAGTCTGACCATTATCAATCCTTAATTCAGAATATAATGCTTGATTCTGAACAGCATTTGTTGAGCCACTATTCAATGCTGAATCAACCACTGTTGGTGTATATGCTGTTGCATCAAGCTTGCTGTTGATGTTGTTTTGCAAGTTGTTTGCAATAGCATCAACCTCAGACTTCATATATGTGTTCTCATTCACCCAAGCACCTTCTACAACTGCTGTATATGTCCATCTAGTATTAATCACTTCTACATAAGTAATACCAGTTGATGGATAGATTATCGTTACTTTATTACCATCAACAGTTGCTGTTGCACCTTCGAATCGGCTAGTATCTACTGATATATCACCAAAGTTAGTAATACTTATAATACCTAGTATTATACTTCCATTTTTTCTAAAAGTGATGTCACTAATATTATTGCTTCCGATATTTTCAACCACTAATTTTCCACAACCTTCTGGATAATTGGTTGATTGCCTATTTCCGTTAAACGTTAGCAAAACGCCTTTATTAAAAGTTGTAGCTGACCAAATTGCTTTACTTTCAACAGCATTTGTTGAGCCGCTTGTGATTGCACTTTCAACAGTGCCTCCACCACCACCTTGAATATCAATGTTTCCGCTTCCTAAGATGCTTACATTGTTAATAGTCTTGATATTTGTACCAGACACCAAGGTATCTTGTTTGGATTCATTTAGTTCATTCAATGCTCTTGCAGTAACTTGTTCAACCTCATCAATCTTGTTATAGATGACTCTGTTTTCGACTGGATTTGTCGAACCACTATCCAATGCTGAATCAACAGTTATTGAACTTCCTCCAAGTTTGTCTTGCAACTTAACATCTTGCCCATTCAATGTAAGATATATATCACCATTCTGCCTTATCTCAAATGCATTATGTCTTGCATTATCTGCTGTACCATTACCAACACTGAACAATGTGTTACCACTATCACCAAAAGTTGAACTACCAGTTACAGAATTGTTATATTGTCCACTTGCATGTTCTGAAGTATTATTAGTAACTGTATATTTGCCTTCTGCATGAGAATCGTCTTTGTTTGTTACTGTATGATTTCCTTCTGAATGTGAATGTTGACCATTAGCTTTTGTAAACCATCCTTCAGAATGAGAACTATGTTTTGTTGATTGTGTATAAAAGCCTTCAGCATATGAATATTGTCCACTTGCAGTATTTGCATCTCCTCCGTTAGCTATGGAATTCATTCCAGTTGCTTTATTAGTACTGATGGCTGAACCGACAATAATACTGTCGCTTCCAGTTCCATATCTAATTGGTGCAGAGCAATTAATTTTGTTATTTGAAATATTAATTAATGTTCCACCAGATAATGTACAATTAATAGTATCAGCAGTCTCTCCAGTGGTAATACTTATATTTGTTCCACCACTAATTGCTTTTCCACCACCTTGAATATCAATATTGCCACTACCAAGGATTGATTCATTGTTGATGGTCTTGATATTTGTTGCACTGACAAGGGTATCTTGTTTTCCTGATAATGCATCATTTAGTTCATTCAATGCTCTTGCAGTTACCTCTTCATCTTCTGCAAACCTTGCTGTATAACCACTAGTTGCAGCAGAAATCATTGTTTCGACTTCTCCAGATGTGACACCACCTGAAGTTGTTGCTGATAAAGTATAATCAGTGCCACTAAGTCTAATCTTATTAATTATATTTGACATATTCGAATATATTTTCTTATAAAGAAAAAGGACGTGATTAATCACGTCCTTATCCAATTGAAATTACTTTCATTTTAAGTATTAAATACTAAGGTCTCGCCATCCAACGTCAAATATACATATTTCTTATCGTTGGTTAAACCACTGTTTGAAGTTGGAATATCACTGACATTAGCCTTTGCATTCCAAGTATTCTTCTCAGCAGCTGTTACATGAATACTTGTATCAGCAGTGTGGGCTGTGAATGAACTATTATCAGTCTTTGCAGTTAACGCTTCTGTAACAGCAGTTGTATCAGCCTTACCACTTATGCTGCTATCAATCATGCTCTGTACTGCACCAGATGTCATACCACCTGCTTCAGCAATCTTTTCATCAATCTTGTTATCAGTCTCAGTCTTGGTGTAAGTTGTTGCAGTGTCAGCCTTACCACTCAAAGCAGCATCAGTCTCAGCCTTGGTGTAATAATTGCTTGCATCAAAAATCTGACTGATTGGAATATCTATTTCCTGCTTACCTGCATCAGTATTGAAGGTAATAACAAGACAAGTAACTGATTCTCCTGATAATGTTACATCTTTTACTTCAACGTTATCAACCATACCATCGATAAGGAATGGAGAAGCATCATATTCGAATACCTTTGTTCCACCAGTTCCACCATGATAGAATTCAACATATTTAGATGTTGAGTTATACTTTACAGAATCAGCATAGCCACTTACAGCAGGAATGTCAGTCTTTTGGGCAATTACAGTTGTGTCAACATAAATTTTATGTCTTGTTGAGCCAGCAGGCTTTTCAATTTTAATACCTGTTCCGCCATCAAGAACTCCTACACTTATTGTATCGCCATTTTTTGTCTGCTTTAAATACAAAGAATTGCTTGAAGTATCTAAATCAACATCTGTAACTGCACTTGCAACATCTGCTTTGCCTGATACAGCCTCATTAATTGACTGAGTTACAGCAGTGGTGTCTGCTTTTCCAGTGATAGCGTTCTGAACATCGCCTGATGTCTGATAGTGTTGGTCAGCCACTGATTGAAGTGCTGTTTCAATTGCACTATAAATACCTGCACCATTAACAGCGTTAGTACCACCACTTGTTACTGAAGTATCTAATACATGTAATGCATTCTCATCTTTAATGGTATAGGTCTGACCTGATAATCTAAGTTTTGTTATATCTGCCATTTTAAAAAATATATTTTTTAAATAATTATTTATATTCCAATATTTGCATTATTCAGTGATAATGTATCTCCATTGAGAATTGCTGAATAACCTGCAATCAATGCATTGGTCTCAGTCTTTGAATAGAAATCACCAAGCAATGTATTAACCTCATCTTTGGTGTATCTGTTTAATATCGAATTTGCAAGTTGCTTTATGTTTGTGGCAACCGGAGCATTTGCAATTGGATTTAATGAATTTTCATCAAGTTCTGTATCAACTGTTATGGTTTCGCCACTACTTCCCTTTGTCTCAAATATCTTCTTCAAGGCTGTTGGCAAATCATTTATGTTGTATGATACACCATCAATAACAAGAGGAATATTGGCCGACCATATAACATTTTTGTAGAAATAATCTTCAAGAAGGTAAAACTTAATGCTACCATTTTTTATTAGATAAGTTAAAGCACCTTTTGAATATCCTAGTTCAAACGTTACATTGCCACTATTATCTGTTTCTTGAAGAACAAATGAGTTTGCTAATGTTTTTATTTGTTTCATAAAATTAATATTAATTTCCTATAAAGATATTTATTTTTTAAAATTAATTTATGGAATAGCTAGGATTCTATCAGCATATTTTTTCCATTCAGAAGCATTTTTAAATGTGTCAACTGATGCAGCTGGGACAAATATTTTAAGGTTTTCATTAGTGTTATCTAATGCATAAACTCCCAGTGTCGGTGGTGTTGTTGCAAGACATGTAAATGAAGTTAAACCTGTGCAATTATTGAAAACAAATCTACCAATACTTGTAACACTGTTTCCAATTGTAACAGAAGTTAAACCTGAACAATTTTCGAAAGCACTATTATCTATACTTGTAACGCTATTTGGAATGGTTATTCCAGTTAAACTGCTACAGTTTTTGAAAGCACCATAACCAATACTTGTAACACCTGTACCAATGGTTACACTTGTTAAGCCACTACAATTAAAGAAAGTCGATTCATTAATACTTTTAACACTATCAGGTATTGTAACAGAGGTTAAAGCATAACAATACCCGAAAGCCATATAACCAATGCTAGTAACACCTGTGCCAATGGTTACACTTGTTAAGTCTGAACAAAATTCGAAAGCCAAATCACCAATACTTGTAACACTATTTGGAATGGTTATTCCAGTTAAACTGCTACAGCCATATAAAGCGCCTTTTCCAATGCTTGTAACACCTGTGCCAATGGTTACACTTGTTAAACCTGAACATTGTTGAAAAGTCCAATCGCCAATGCTTGTAAGACAATCTCCAATTTTGGCTGAAATCAATTCATAACCAATTACATAATATGCAGTATCGGCAGTTGTTAAAGTTGGATTGCCATCACATTTGACAACCTTAATTGGGTCAACATATACACATTTATATCCATTCCATTTATACCATTTTGGGCAAGAAGTGTCGCCGCCTGGTACATAATGCCCTTCAAATTTATCATTGCAGAAATCTTCATCAACTCCAACCCTCTGTCCTGCTCTGTACACAGCAGGATAAGACACATACCATGTTGCTCCAGCATCATAACTCTCATATCTTATTTCCTTTGTGTATTTGACATTATCAACACATATATATTGCCCATCAAGTTCTGCCCATCTATATATTGCATCAATTGATGAACAATCAGGAGAATCATATTCAATTAAATCTCCTGCCTTAATCTGCTCAGGAACGACATTATGCCATGTTTGGCCATTATCATTTGAATATTTATATTGTTTTTTCTGATATTTACAATTTGCCATAATTAACTAGGTTATTGGATTTATTTTACTAGAATAGTTTCTCCAGGCACTCTTATATGCATCAACAGCTGATTGAGGAACATATATCTTTAGATTTGCATTTGTGCTGGCAAAGACATTCGTTCCCAATGCTGGAGGCGTTGTTGCTAGACATGTAACTGTATATAAGCTTCCACAATCTCTAAAAGCCTCATCGCCAATACTGGTAATGGCTGACGGCAATTCTATATCTGATAATCCATCACAATTTTTGAAGCAATAAGCAGGTATTACTGTGATTGAAGATGGAATTGATACATATCTAAAGCCCAAGCAATTCATAAAAGCATAACTACCAATGCTTGTAACTGTATCAGGAATATCTATATATGCCAAGCTTGTGCAGTCTTGGAAAGCATTATCACCAATACTTGTAACTCCTGATGGAATGCCACATTCGAGCATTGAATAACAGCCTCTAAAAGCATTATTACCAATGCTTGTAACACTATTAGGTATTCTGACAAATTCAAGCGAGGTAAAGCCGCTAAATGCATTATCGCCAATTGATGTTGCCTTGTTTGTTATAACAACGTCTGTTGCAGCTGATGTGTATGCGCTTGTTTCAGAACGAGATATTTCTCCATTTCCCTGTATATATATTGGATTGGATGAAGATGTGTTTATTATAGCTTTATTATTGCTTTCTCCACATTCCTCACAAATATAACCATCAACAATCCAATCATAAATGGTTGATGGTGGAACATAGCCACAGTCAACAGAGTTTGCTTCAATCAGTGTTGTTGCACTGTATTCTTCAGGAATAACATTTTGCCACGTGGAGCCTCCATCTATTGATTTCTGTTTAATTCCTCTCTGCCATTTGTCATAACCAACACAGGTTGTTCCTGAATTTGTCCATCTATATAGTGTTGTAATACCCATGCATTCATCATAAGTATCATAGGAATCAATTGCTTGTCCATTCCTTGTTTCAAGGGGAACAACGTCAACCCATGTTCCCCCTGAATATCTTTGTTTTTTTTCAACTTTATATTTAATCCACGTCATTTGTTAAATATTGTTAAATCATTATGGTATTTCTCTGATTCTATCAGCATATTCACTCCAACCTGATGCAGTTTTATAAGCATTAAGTGAATTGCAAGGAACATATATTGGACAGTTGTTGGTGTTATCAAATACACCACTGCCAAGTGTTGGTGGTGTTATAGCGTTAATTGTTATAGATGTTAAACTTCTACAATATTGGAAAGCAGCTATACCAATTGATGTAACGCTATCAGGAATGGTTATACCTGTTAGACCTAAACACAACCCAAAAGCTGCATAACCAATGCTTGTTACACTGTCAGGGATTGTTATACCTGTTAAACCTGAACAATCATCAAAAGCATTATCACCAATCATTGTAACAGTATTTGGTATAACAGTGTTCTTGCAGCCTGCAATCAACTTATTTGTTGATGTTTCAATTATAGCATTACAGTTGTTCCTTGAATCATAAACAGTGTTACCTGCATCAACAACCATACTAATTAAATCTGAACAACCTATGAAAGCAGTATAACCAATACTTGTAACACTGTCATGGATTGTTATACCTGTTAAACCTGAACAATAAGCAAAAGCAAAAAATCCAATCATTGTAACAGTATTTGGTATAACAGTGTTCTTGCAGCCTACAATCAACTTATTTGTTGATGTTTCAATTATAGCATTACAGTTGTTCCTTGAATCATAAACAGTGTTACCTGCATCAACAACCATACTAATTAAATCTGAACGACCTATGAAAGCATCAGTTTCAATACTTGTAACACCTGTTCCAATGGTTACACTTGTTAAACCTGAACAATCAGCAAATGCAAAATTGCCAATTGATGTAACACTGTCAGGTATCGTTATAGATGTTAAACTTGTACATTTGTAGAAAGGAGCATATAAATTAGTAGTATTATTTTTACCAATTGAAGTTACACAATCACCAATTTCAGCTGTTGTCATTGCTGTATACTGATAGCCATATGGCTTTGTTGTTGCGCTTGTTAAATCTGTTGATGAGTCGCATTCAGCTGAATATGTCCTTCCATCAGAATATGTTGCCTTGAACTTACCATTGAAACAACCAATTCCTTGAATCCTTGAAGAATAGTTATTCCATACTGGAGCACTCTTATAAGCATCAATTGAATCACAAGGAACATAGATTGGACAGTCATTAGTGTTAGTTAATGCATTACTGCTAATCGCTGGTGGCGTTATAGCATTAATGGTTATCGAAGTTAAACTTGTGCAATCTCTGAAAGCAGCTAAACCAATTGATGTAACGCTATCAGGTATTGTCACTTCTGTTAAGCCTGAACAACGATAGAAAGATTGCTGTCCAATACTTGTTACACCAGTACCAATGGTAACAGAGGCTAAAGCATAACAATTACCGAAAGTCCAATCATTAATTGAAGTAACACTATCAGGAATGTTAATTTCTGTTAAACCATAACAACTTTCGAAAGCACTACCACCAATACTTGTAACGCTATTTGGAATGGCAATAGATGCTAGGCTTGAACATTCATTGAAAGCATATTCATCAATACTTGTAATACAATTTCCGATTTCAGCACTTGTCATAGAAGAATACTCATAACCTGATGGTCTTACTTCTTCTTCGCTCAATATTGTATCTGAGTCGCATTCAGCTGAATAACTTGTTCCATTAGAATATGTTGCTTTAAATTTTAAATTTTCTTCAACACAAACTGTTGATTCTGTTTCCACCCATCTATACACACATTCTTCAACACCTGTTTGATATGTTTCTGCTGAATATATATTTGTTGGAGTTGTTTTACCTGATTGCCCACCATTAACACAAGTGTCATACCTTCTATACACCTTATAGATTGTATCATCAGTTAATCCTGATAAATGATACTCAGATGGCATTGCATTTCCACAAGACTCTGCAACATACCTCCATTCACTCACAATTGATTCACAAGCCTCACAATAACAATCTTCTGATTCAGCCTGAATGGTTCTTGTCTGATTAAACGTTGGAGAGGAAGGATTTGCATCAATCTGCAATATATCAGCAGTGCCATCGAATTTCAAATAACAGGTTAATTCATCTTTCACAACGTGGCATTGATGAGAAATCTCTTCCCACTGAGGTTGAGTGTATCCTGAGCATTCTGTTAATGTAACTTCAATCTCCCTTGTTTGTCCATAGTTTGCAAGATTAAAATTCTTCTGCTGTTGAATCTGAATTCCCCTACCTGTATATATGCCATTATCGTCAATCTCACAGAATGGGTCTCCTGAATTAACCCAAATCTCTTCATCACCCCACGTTGATGCACTTGATTGGCAAGATGAATCAGGAGTGGTTGTTGATGAATATTCTTGAAGAAAATCATTATAATAGGTACTTATCTTATACCCTGTATAACCACTTGTTACCATCTGACATTCAGTAGACACCAGCACCCAATTGCCATCACCTTGTGGGCAATGACTTTGGTTAAGTGTCCTTTCCTCCCACGTTTGGCCATAAGTTGGAGAATCAGGGTTATCATCAATATATCTAATTATTAAATATCCTGTATAAGCCATATAATATATATTTTATATTTATTCAACCTCACACCACTCTGCAATTGCTCTTGCCCTTCTAGCAGTGTTACTGCCCAATATAATTAATTCAACTTGCTTGCTCTCACAACTTCCCATTGTTAAGGTAACTGTAACTGTTAACTCACTCTCCTGAGTTGGAATGTCTGTCACTGTAAATGAGCCATCATCATTCCTTACTGCACTACCAACAGAAGATGCTACACTATATGTACCATTGGCTGTTGGAGTTAATGTTACTGTATTTGTTCCATTTGGGTAGGTATAACTATTTCCAATTGAAATCCTATCATTATTCACTTGTACATTTGCAGTCTGCCTAGTTACTATGTTCCTGAATGTAAGCATCTGAGAACCACCATTATCAGTTGAATATATATAAATGGTTTGGTCATTAATTCCTCCTGCAACCTGAGATACATCAACATAGGAAGGATAAGTAACCAACTCCCATTCATTAGTGCTATTGATTGATAACGTTGCAGCAGTATTTGTCGAACAAACTGTAATGGTTGAAGGAGATACAGATATTGAGCCTGATACCTCACAAATACTTGTATCATAAATCCTTACACTCTTTCCTTCAATATAATCGGTGTTTGAATAAGTTCCAATAATATTATATCCACCATCATCTACACCTTCCAACTTATAGGCATCTTGAGGCTTAAACGAATATTCACAAAGTTTATTGTCTTCATCCAATGCCTCTCCTGCTGCATTGACCTTAACAGTGTACATTGCAATTGCCCATCCATCCTGACAGATTACCTTTCCTGCTTCAAATAAAGGCTCAAATGCCGGCTCATATACCTTATCTTCAAGTTTAAAATTGGATTTATCCACCTCAAGCATTGGATAGGTTGTCCTTCCGGTGAATGTCAGTGTAAATGCATTATTCTCACTTGAAATATTCAATACATCATCAAGTGATAAGCCTTCCTTCCATCCAATCATTCTATAGTGTTCATCGCCAATTACATTGAAGCAAACAAGGTATTTGCCGTGAACTGCATCGGATATAATCTCTTCCAATTCCTCCCTTACAGAGGCAATTGTACAAGTAAGTTCCTGAGAATAATAATTATCTTCATAGTTCTCTTCGAAGGTCACTTGTGAACCATCAACACGGTAAAATGGTGCTGACGTTATAATGGTATCGACAAATAATGATTCATCAGGCCTTGAATCATTTTCAAATATGAGGCCTTTAACATCTTCAAGATTGAAAATATATAAACCATCACTAACGCCTGCATTAATCTCAATGGAATTGCACCCATCCAATGCGCCACCGCCAATGCCAATATTCCTATCTAATTTACATTTCATATAATGAATTTTATATAAAGAAAAATGACGTGACCTTAAAGCCACGTCATTAATTAAATGATTTATATTTGTTGATTAAGGTGCTGGGAATAATGCCTCAACAACGCTCCAATCTTTAACCTTTAATGCACTGTTCTTCTGAATGCCTTCGAAGTGGAATGTTATGCCACCTTGGTCTGACTTAGCAGTACCTGACTGTATATCAAACTGAGTTGCACTTAAACCATTGTCAGCACCAAGAATAAACACTTCGCCATTGTTGGTAAGAACGAATGCCACCAATTTACCAAGTGACCAATTCTTATACTCATTGAGCAAATTGCAGTCAATATGACCGATTATACCTTCAACCAGATGAGTGTAATTCTTAAATGTTGTATTGTCATTCAAGTTAACATTGTAGAATACACTGTCATCAAGAGTGTCAACCTCATATATTTTCTCACTGTTAGCAAGAGAAATGGTATCAACCTCACAATCGCCACTAGATACAGTATAAGTATGGTTCTTGTCCCAGTTAGCAAAAGCCACCCTTGCAACACCACCAACATAGGTGTCACAAACGTCAAACTTTACAGGAGCTGATATTTTACAAGAATTAGCCATATTATAATAATATATTTTGTATTTTTTATTTTTAATTTAATATATAATTGAGGGTGTGTTTCAACCCTCAATTAATTTAAGAATAAATCACCACTTCATCGTCAAAGATAAAGCCTGCATTTGCTCTATAAGCGCCTTTTGCATACCATTTAGCCTCGTCATAAAGGTTGTTACCCATCTGAGCTCTGATTTCACTGGTATCAGAAAGCAAGTCAGTAATGAATACAAGGTTGTCACGTGAAGCTGCAACCATCACATTGTCAGGAACACCTGCAATAACTATTTCAACGCCCATGTAATAAACTCTGCCACCATCTATTGCAAATGAAGGAAGAACTACCTGATAGTTTGTTGGAACTGTTGAAAGAGCCTGTTTCAAATATCTCATTGTTTTGATACTAACAAATATCTTAACACCTGCTTTCTCAGGGTCAAACTCACCATCATTTAATACTCTGTCAGGAATTGCATCATACACTTTTGCAATCTCGCCAAGTATATTGGTAGCGTCAAGTGTAACACCTGTAATCTTAATGCTGTTAGCAGAAGCAAGAGCCTTGTCAACAATACCATCTTGTATACCAGCAACTGCATTGCCATGTCCACCCCAAATCAAACGCTCGATGTCGTTTGAAAGACTGTTCTGTAAGTGGAACATCACAGCACTCTCAAGACTTTCACCTCCATCGTGAGCAGCAGGCCATTCATCCTTGGTAGCACCAATGGAATTATAAACCATTTCAGAATAGATGCTGTCAAGTTCCTCTAGGCACTGTTCCTCATTTATTTTGAAATTCCTTAATGACATTGTAACGCCATCTAGAGTAAATCTCTGTGCAGGAGACCATTCACAGTCACGATTATCAATCTGTGATACCGTGTTGTCGGCCATCACAAGTTTGTGAAGGTATATATCCTTCGTTACATTTGGTAACACACGAACATAGTCATTTGCTAGTGTGTGAGCCTTTTTCAATGACTTATAAAACCAATCACCATTGTTTTTAACGGTATACTGGATATTGTTTTCAATCATTTTATTAGCTGCCATAATTAATTATGTATTTTAGATTTTCTTATTATTTTCTGATAAAGACATTTTTTTAAAAAAATTTCATTTATCTGTTTTCCCTCCAATTCTTGAAAGCATTCAATGCCTGAATTCTGCTGTTAATTGTATCAGCAACTTCGCCATTCTTAACAACAGCACCAATTGGAGTTGCAGATGGAGTTTCATCCTGCATCTTTGTTAATTTCTCTTCAACCTCAATCTTTGATGTCTTTAAACTTTCAATGTAATTTATAACATCTTCAGGTAATAGATATTCAACACCATTTATTTCATAAGGGAATGCATTAACAAGTGGCTTCTCTTCCTCTTTTGGCTCTTCCTCTATTGGAAGTTCCTCTTCTAATTCATCTTTCTTTTCATTCTCTTCTGTTGAATCCTTATCATCCGTTCCATCAGGTTTATCAACATCTTCTGTTGAATCTTCATTAGTTTCAGGTTCAACTTCTCCATCAGTTTTTTCATCATCTTCCTTTTCCTCTTCTTTAAATCCTTCAGCAATTGGTGCTTCAATCTGTTCCTCACCAGTATTTTCATCCAATGCCTTTGTTTCAATAAACTTGGAATCAGCACCGACAACAAACACTGACGTGTCAGCCAATTTATACTCTCCCTCTTCTACCTGATTGCCATTCTCATCTTTGACAATGCCTTCGCCATCAACCTCAAAATAATGCTCATCGTCTAGGTAATATTTCAATGAAACCTCTCCAGAATTGGTCTCATCCTTCTTTGCCTCTTTTGCTATGCCATCAGCATCCTGAGAAACCTCATTGAGGAACGCCACGAACTTTTGAAATAAACTTAATGTATCTTTCATTTTTGAATATGTTATTTGTAAAGCTTTATTTGAATTAATCTTATTAAAAAATGCTTCTAGGGAAATGCCCCTTAGATTGCCCTCCTTAATCTCATTCCAAATCTGACGATTGTTAACCTTGGCCTTCATCATCATTGTTCCTGCTGGAAGATTCTCAAAGCCATACTTGGTAAATGCATCATCTTTATCATCCTTAATAATCCATAGACGCTGCAAATAAACTCCTTCCAATGCCCTTTCCTCCATTGGAGCATCAATATTCTCATGCATGTAAGTGAAGTTCTGCCAATTGTCAGACAGCATGTAACGTTGATATAGCTTCTCAATAGTTTCTCTAGAAGCCCTCATGTAATAGGGTATTCCATCTGCCTCTCTATAGATTAATTGATTTGGAATAATTACAGGACTAACCACTTCCCTTTTATCGTGAGAAGAGAAATACACCTTTTGTTTTTGCTCTGCAAAACAATGCATATCCATCTGTATTGCTGGCTCATCCACGAAGCTTAAGCCAAACAATCCAAGTGATTCATCTTCGTCAATTGATATATCAAATATTGGAATCTGTAATTGCCTCATAAACTAAATCTTTCCTATAAAGAGGAAAAAAAATATTTATTCAATTTAACATAATTTAACCATTGGTTTAACATTACTTAACGGTAAAAATTTCTCAATTTTTCCTTAAAGCATTTAGCTTTCTTTAACAAAAAAAATTATTGTTTTTCACGCTTTTTTTGCATATTTGAAATGTAATTAAATAACATTAATAATTAATTAAAAAAAGTAATTTATGAATAAATTTTTATTAAAATTTACAGAAAAAATCTTATTAAAAAGTATGAGTTATTTCTTAATGAAGCGACACGTGCCTAAAGACACAAGGAACGTTCCTCCTGATAGGAATATCACTCTAACTAAAGAAGAGTACAACTATCTTAAAGATAAGAAAGGCGTGGATATAACTAAAGAGGGTAAAAAAGTTCATCCTTCGTCTTAGAACCCTTCAAGCCAAGAATTACTGGAAGCCCTTATTCATACTTCTTAAGGAATGTGATGAAGCACTAGGTAGGAAAAGCGGCTTTATTAACGATGGCAAAACGGGTCATCTAGATAAAAACTCAATCTATAATAAAGTACATTACCTTTATTTCAATTTGAAACAGTATAAAATGTACAAAGACATACAGAAGAAAGATGCACTTAAAAGGAAGAGAAAGCGTTTAATTCTAAAGGAAAGAGAAGCACTTAAGAAATGAAAAAGCGTGAGTTAAATGCTCACGCTTTCTTTGTATTATCTTCCTGCCAAAGAACGAACCTTAACAAGTCTATCTTCAACTTTCCAAATATCCTTAACAGAAACAACTGGCTGAAGATTAATATTATCAATGCTATTCAATATTCTATTGATATTTGCATTTTGTCTTAAATCATTATCAACCTTTTCAAAGTTAAGCCTTCCACCATCAGCAAACTTCCTTATCCTAGCATCAGGATTGGTTTTTCTACCCTCATTGTTGATTGCCTCAAGTAGTGAAAGATATTTCTTTGTTGACCTCTTGTTAACAACGAATTCTTTGCCTTCTACTTCGATACCAGTATTTCCAACAGGTATTCCGCCACGAGCATGACTAGGACCTTCCAAAAGTCCACCATCAGCCAATTTCTTTGGCTTTGGGAACGAAGATAACTGCTTTGCAATTAATGCTGTCTGAACTGCTCCCAATGCCCCTTGAAGGCCTGCAAACACTGCTGATATTGGCCAAGGCCATTCTGCCAATGTTCTTGAAACGCCAAGTGCTGTATTGCTTATTGATGTTAATAGTTGATACCTTAACTCCATCATCCTTGACTGATATTCCTGTTCATTTGCCTTGTTTTGCAAATCCTTTTCCTGTTGGGCAAGTTTCTGTTCCTCTGCCAATCTCTGGGAATATAATAACTGTTCATCAGCCAATTGTTGCTTGGTCATTTCCACGTTGGAATTGGAAGAATCTTTAAGGCTGTCATTAAGTTCTTGAATCTTATTCACGCTTTCCTCAACTTTATTCATTGATTCATCGTGAAGCTCTTGAACAATATCTAGTTTTGCCCTTGTTTCCTCAATTGCAAAATCCATATACATTGCAAACGTGTCCATTGCTGGAGCCAATACCATTTCATCAAGTGATTGGAAAAGGTTGGCCATGTTATCAATCAATGAATATTCCTTGCCTTGCTTGTCCTTCTCTCCCTTGCCATACCATAACTGTCTGTTTGCTTTGGTTGATGCCCCTGCTTGGTTATCACCTGTGTAATCAGTTTCAGTTGATGTTGGATTATTCGCCCTTTGTCCAACTTCATTAAGTTTTTTAAGCAATGGGTTTAAAGCATCTTCCTTTTCCTTCTGAGCCTTTTTAAACGCTGAAGAATCTTCGCCATATATGTTCTTAACATTCTCAAGGTATTGATTCCATCTTTCTTCTTCCTTCTTGACTATTGCTGATAAATCAACATATGCCTCTTCCCATTGAGCTCTAAGAATATCAAGATTTGCAAGAGTTTTACCAGTTTGAACTGTTCCCCAAATGTTATTTCTCTCAACCTGTTCATGGCCAATTGCATTGACTTTATCAATAAGAAGTTTATAACGTCTTTGGAAGTCATCAGAAAAATCAGCAAGTTCAGCCTTTCTTGTTGCAAGCATCTTATTTTCTTTGTCTATGATGTTTGCATTTGTTTCATCTTCTGATTTCAATATAAGACCTTGTATTTTTTGCCATCCAGCAAGAACAACATTTAGGTCTGCTTTATTTAAACCAAGAGTATCTATTAAGTCTGTAGCCTCTCTTTCAGTTTTGCCTACTAGACTTAAAAGAAACTGCTGCCAAATGTTATCTGTATTTTTAACAAATTCAAGTGCAATCTTTGATGCTGCTGCTTCAGTATAACCAGAGTTTTTGGCAACCTTTTTTGCCCCATAAAAAGCATTATTTACAGATTCTTGCCAAGTCTTGTTTGCTTTGCTTAAATTCTTTATGTTGTCTGAAAGAGATTCAGACAAATCAGTTATTGTATTTGCAAGTTCAAGGTCGCTTATTTTCTTTTGAACAGCATAAAGGTCTTCAAGTTTTTTCTCGAATTTTTCAACAGGGCCTGCATTATAACCTTCAACAATTCTTTGTTTTTTCCTCTCTTCAACCTTTTGTTTAAGGATGCCTCTATCAGTAATTGCTTTTGCTAACTCACGTTCTGTTGTAAGTTGACGTTTAAGTTCCTCTGCTTCAGCTTTGGCTGCTTCTGCTGCTTGCTTTGCAGCCTCCTTATTTGCTTTTGCTCTTTCTGAAGCACCTTTCTTGGCTGCTGCTGTTTTTGAATCTTCTACCTGTTGGTTAAATGCTGCTTCCTCTTCAAGAACCTTCCTGTACTCATCAGAATCCTTCTTATACATCTTCTTTCTATTCTCGAACATTTCCTTGCTCTTCTGAATATACTCTTTTGTATAAGTACCATCAGCATTCTTCTGCTTGGTAATCATATTCCTATGATGGGTGAGTTGCTTATCCTCTTCTGCTGCTTTCTTTCTTGTTACTCCCTCTTCAATTTCACCCATCTTATCAGCATAGCCGGTTTTTGCAGCATTTACAATGTTGGCAAGATTTTGCTTTGCAATTTTTGCAGCTTCTCCCCAATTTCCACTGAAAATGGCTTTCATCATATCACCCAAACTGCCAAATGACTTGATTACAGCCCAAACAGCGTTTCCAAAGCCTGATATTGTAGCCCTAACCTTATCAAACCATCCATTTAGTTTCTTGAGTACTGGGAATGTTTTCTGAAACCATCCAACAACTTCCTCCCAGTGAAGAACAAGCTCTGTAACAAGGCTAATAACAAGCAATAATGGAATTGTCTTTAAAGCTACTGATAAGGCTCTTGTTACAACAGTTCCTGCCTTTTGAGCAACTGTAAGTTTTTCTTGGGCTACAGTTGCAGTGTTTTCAGCAGCTGCCATAGCAGTTGTTGCAGTAGCAGTGTTTTTTGCTTCCAATCCAATCATTTGAAGCGTCTTATGGAATAGTTTTGCTGTTGCAGAATTCTGACTAAGGCTATCTTGAAGCTGTTGCAGCGACTGAATAACTGACATTGCTCCAACAAGTTTCTGCATTGCTTTTTCTGCTTCCTCAGTCTCCACGCCAAAGGCACTCATTGCACCCTTATACAGTGTAAATGCAGCTGTTGCAGATTGGGCAATGTTGATAGCATCATCAAGTTTTCTAGTATCTGAAGCACTTCTGTTAATTTCTTGTCTTGCATCATTTATTGCATCCTTCAGCTCACCAGCTCTATCTATAAGTTTGCCTAATGCAGGGTCAGCCTTGTCAACACCATTTGCTAACATTAAAGCTATTTGGTCTGTCAACTCTTTTAACTCGCCCTTTAGACTTTTGGTTGCAATCTCATAATTTCCAACACTTCTCTGGTGATTGCCCATTGAAGCATCAAATCTTTTGAGTTGGTCATTCAGTCCATTATACTGATTAATCAACTCCTGTTGCTTCCTAACTGACTCATCATCAGCTGCAACCATTGTTTTAATTTCCTTGCCAAGTGCTGACATTGCTTTTTGTTTCTCCTTATAGGATGAAACAGTTTTTCCCTGAGCAATTTCCTCTGCCTTTGCAAGGTCAATGGCTTCCTTGGTGTTCTTATTTTGTTCTTTGGAAACAACGGAGAAACCACCATTTTTATTGATGGTTTCCACCTGTTTTTCCATTTTATCCAATATTGATTCAAGACTTTCAAGATTGGTAACAGACTCCTTTACACCTAGTATTTCAATGGTAAAAGTTTTCTTTAAATTATCTGCCATTTTATTCTATTTTTATTTTGTTATAAAGACAATAATTTAAGCGTTCCCTCGCTTCTTCCTTCAACATCGTGACCTTCCAAACCTAATACCCTGTATAAACCATCATTGAACTTAACCAATGTATTTGACCTTATCTTATGATATATATCATTTGGAAGTGCTACAGGTATATCAACCTCATAATGATAACTCTTCTTAATCTTGAAGTATACATCTGTTATTGTTCTGTCAGTCGGTGTTGATAATGTATTGTTATAATCCAACCTGAATGTAATCATATTGCCAAGTGAACTCTTATAATTTAAATAGTTCTTACAGAATATAAGAGGCGTCTTTAACTCAGGAATGGTTGTATCATTCTTATATCTATATACATTGAAGAAATTGTACATCTTTGATGATGGATTTTTGTCAAGATATATCAATCTAGAAGTTTTATCAGTTGCAAAATCAACATCATTAATTGATAAGTATGTATTTTCCCATAAACTAGCATCACCAATTACAGGCACTTCCTTAACACCTGATGGGAATGCTGTATCGCCATTAACAAAGGTTATATCTTTTAACCATGTATATGACCAATTGGATTTAATCTTTTTCTCACTTGAAGATGTATCAGATTCATTGGTGAATTCAATTCCTCCTGTATATCCTGATTCATCCCTGATTGTTCTGTCATCAACCTTGGTGTTATTGCCGTGAATATACCCTTCCTCATCAGTTGAATTTGTCCATTCCAATAATGTTGATTTGGAATCAATTCTTTTAAAAGAAGCATCCTTAACATTTGCCCATTCGTCAATATTTATCACATTACCATATGTATTTTGCTCATTTGATAATGTATCAATTGAATAGGTTTTTGAGTTAATCTTTGTTAAACGAAGATTGAATGTATTCAAGAAATTCTCAATGTAATCATTCACCTTTGTATCTCCAAGGAACTGATTAACATTTGTTGGAAGTGGTGTCTTAATCGTTTCAAAAGATGGAACAGGGCTATTAGGAGTTGGGACCCATTTCTCATCAGAATTGATTATTCCCATTTGGAAATCAAATGAGCATTTTGTCCATAATATTCCTGCATTATAAAAGTGCTTCCAATCACATGTTTCCAACCATCCACACTCATCAGCGTTGTCATTGTAAGGAACAACAATCTCAGGAGAAACCATTTCTCCCTCTTCCAACCATACAACAGTGTTTATTGTCCAATTTCCACCTGTTAATGATGTAGCATGTGCTGAATTATTCTCTTGTCCAGGATAACTTATCATTCCAAAATTGGATGTTGTATCCCACGTTCCACCTGTTGTATTAAGGTTTGGTTTAAACCTGTTATATCCTTCAAAATTGGAATAACTGTCAGCCCTTACCAATACCTGAGCTGTATTCTTTCCATAGTCCATCCTGAAGTTATCTGCATCACTTTTTAAACCCAATGTTGAATAAAGTGTCATATATTGATGCTCGACACCTCCATCATCAGTGAATGATGCCTTTGTTGCTTTTGCAGGATTTGGTAGACAAGCAAATACCAATTCTGTTGAACGCCTATCTTCCAAATGTTCCTCAGAAAATGTCTCAGATACATAAGGGCAACCAAGTCTTGCACCAGCAATAAATTCATCTGTATCAAAGCCTGAATAATCTCTTACAATTGCAGTCTTTTCATTCTTTGCAAATGAATTCCTAGCATCGTCATAGGAAAGTTTAATTCCCATCATTCCACCAATACCAAATATAAGAGCATCTGAATAGGTAACATTCTCCTTTGAAAGATTTGTCGGAACCATTGGTGTTGCACAGTTCATCGAATAGTACTGAACATTGGACATTGGTGATTGGGTTTTCTTTAATTGAAATTCAAATATATTCTGAGATAAGTCAACCCTATCACTGTCATTATAACAGCCATTCAAATCGTGTCTGCCATCCTGAGTATATCTTCCTCCATTAACAGGATATGACATTTGGCCATTGCACTTAATTCTGTACCACCCTGTTTTTGGAATAATGAGTGAATGGGCATTTGAATTAATTCCCTTTGGAAGCATGTTATAATCATCCTGTTCATTCGTTATCCTTGTGTTCTCTGACAATAAAATTGCATCAGTACCAACAAGCATTGAAGGGTCAGAATATAATGATGTTTCAATCAGTGTTGAAGATATATTATCACCCCTTCTCATATCATAATCAGCATGGAATGATACATAGTATGGTGTATTCTTTTGGCCGTGGTAGTCTTTAGACTGCATTGATAATGTTTGATATAATTCTTGGAACTTTTCAATTCCAAATATATTACCCTGTATCTTGTAGCCTTCCCCTTCAAAAGCATCCTTTAAAATTGAAAGAACATTAAATGCAGGAAATACATTATCAATTGAGAATGTTGAACCTGATGCTGATAAGTCCTGAGTGGTTATCGATAATGTTGATGCTGTATTATTATAAGGCAATCTGTACAGAACATAAGGAAATGCAATATGCTTGTCAGCTGTTGATATATTCCTTATTATGCCATTATTGATATTTGCAATATCATTCCAAGTATTAATATACATTGGATGGGCTTTTATATCCTTTAGCTTCTTGTCGCCTAATACATCTTTAAGGGTTTTTGCTGCCGGAACATAGAGATTGCCTGAGAAATACTCACCATCGATTTCTGATAATAGAAATTTGCCATTCAATAGGTTTACATTATCAACAAACAGGATTGCATTATAAGTCCTTCCAAACTTATTAGCCACGTCAAACACGTCAACAAAACCCAATGCTTCCCTGTTGGTCTTGGTAATTGGCAATTCAATTTCAAAAGAATAATGTGACTCTTCAACAACGTGTTCATCAAAGTTGTCAAAGTCCTTCTCCAATTGAATTTCGAATGAATCGTCAATATCTACCAATTTACCTTCAATATATAATTGAATCATTTTAAATATTTTTTTATTAAATAATGTTAAATGGATATATTGCTATCTGAGTCCTGATATGTCATTTCAATCTCAAATGTATTCTCTCTGTCTGATACTTCAATATCCAAATCTGTTATTATAATCTTTTTGAACTTTGTTGGATTACCATTAATGAATAGGAATGCATACTTGGACTTGCTCATTTCATTCAACCATCTTGCAGTGCTTGAATTTATAATCGTGGTTGTCAGTTGATGCTGAACAATATTCCTCTTCTGCCCAACAATTTCCAATTCCTTTACCTTGCCCCATCTACCTGTTGGATTCTTGAAATAGGTTGTCTGCTCATCAATTGATGTATTATATATTCTTTCACCTAGGAAGTTAAATGAATCAATTCCTCCAACCTCATTAACGAAGAATATCTCATTGTTCTGATTGCACTTTGGCACAATGTTAAACCTAATTGGAGTTGTTATGGATTCTCCGTTATACATTGCTTCTACCAAACAATATCCAACCTGTTTATTGGTTGCTGCTTCAATGGTGTCCAAATCAAGTGTAAAGTAGAAGTCAAACCTGTATTTTGGATTTTCAGTGTATAATACACTTGAATCTTCTCCAAGATATTTGCCTGATACAGTATAATATTTCTTAGACAATGTAAGGTTATTCCTTGATGTCATTACACTTAGCCCAACCTTTTCACCATAATTATAATCCCTCTCAAGATTATTGGTAAGGAATGATTTCTTTGAAGCAGAACCATATGTAAAATAATCACTTAATTTTGTATCATCAAACTTTGAAAGAGTTGTGGGAAATACAGTTATTTGATAGTTATTAATAGTTTCAGGATATACATGATTATTATCAATCCTATAACCTAATAGCTTAAATTCAAATGGGTCTTTAAATGATAAATGTTCAAATGGCGATGTAACGTTAAATGATACCTCATCCTGATAAGCCATCTTTTCAAGTGCTATCTGATTATCACCTGTATTCTCCAATACAACAAACTTATTTGGCTCTTTTGGTGTATAAGAGGAATAACTGCCACCAACTTGAACAAAAGACCCTCCATTGATTGCATATTTGGTTGAAGAGTCGATATAAGCCTTAATCACAATTCCAACATTTGGAATATCCTGAATAAGGGTAATATCAAAGAATATCTGATTTTTTTTCAAACACTCCAATAATGAAAAGGTTGATGCAGTCTGATTACTAGGATTTATTATAAAAGAAGAATCTGATATAATTTCAGATGGTGAATAATTAATTGTCTTGTTATATCCATCATCATCAATTGCATCCTTTATTGTAATTTGGCCAACAGGATTACTGCTTCCACCTCTTATGTTGAATGTAACAAATGGACGCTCACCATTATTATTTTGAAATATAAGGAAATTATCCTGAGAACTTCCAACTATTTCTGATTGCAATTCAATTTTTGCCATACAATATTTATTTAAAATAAAGAAACAAAAAAAGGTAGGCAAAACCTACCTTTTAATTATTAAACCAATCATCAACATCTTCCAATAATATTTGAATAACCTGATTGGCAAAATCATCAAAGTATTCATCAATCATCTTCCAAGCATCTTCCATAAACGGCCTTGGAGAAATACCCCATTTATAAATTGAATACTGCACATTATATACTGTATTATTATCAACAGTTATTCCCTTATCCTGCATCCACGGTATTAGATATTCAGCATCAACCCAATGACCTGCCTCCATTCCTGATTCAACATATTCATAATATTCGTTAATCATGAACTTAACCATCTTCAAGTCATACTCAGTTTCAATCTCATCATATAAATGAGAATCAATCAAGGTGTTAACATTTATCTTGTCATTCACACCATTCTGTTCCATTGAATACTGAACAACCCTTTTGCATTGCTCTGCCAGTAATCCAAAAGCCTCTTCAAGTTTGTCAATCTGCATTATAAATTAATTTTTGGCAATTTATATGATAATGACACGCATCCTTCAGCGTCATCTGTATTAACACTCTCAAGAAGATTATCCTTTTTAAATTCTTTCTCAGGGTCAAAATAATCTTCATCAAGACAGAAGTTAATCTCATTCAATATCTCAGCATTAACAGTAACCCTTACACCATAGGAATTATCATCATACCAACGTTGAAGGGTAAGAATTGAATAATCAATTATATTCACCGGTGTTTCGCCTTTCTTGTTCAAATTCCTTATTCTTGCAATATACTGCTGTGCAATCTGAGATGCAATCTCCTGACAAGTTACAGGCGTTAATGGCTTGCATTTAAAATTATCCATTGCTTGAGGGTTAAGAACAATGTTGAAATTGAACTGAATTGGAATAACACCTTCCAATACCTTTACCCTACCAAAATATATTGGCATTTCAAGAAAACAAAGTGGAAGATAATCTTCACCTGTTCCTGCTGTTTTTGATAGCCTATCATAGCGGAATGTATTTATTAACTTGTGTTCCTTTGATAGGTTTTTCATCAAATCATATACCTGTTTAATCATATTCTAATTATATTTGCTAATGTCTTAGTATATTTATAATCATAATCTTTCTTGGCTTGAAGTCCTATCGCCAATGAGAGTATCCTGTCGTCATGCTTTCCTGATATTGCACCAAATTGAAGATGCCCTGACTTTGTATAATTGGCCACAAACGTTCCAAATTCACTGTATAGACTCCTATCAAGCTCATCAAAAACAATGCCCTTCTGAGCAATTACAACAGCCAAATTGGATAATATTTCCTCCTTGCTTGCATTGGTTGTTGTCCATTCCTTTATTAGATGTTTTGATTTAACCAATTTTAAAATTTCATTTATCATTGGAGCGCCCAACCCATTGTTTTCTAGATAGACCATTTGAAGATTCTTGGATTCATTGATGATATTGGAAATCTTGTTATATTTCATGTCCAATGTTCCAGTTATTTCAAATTGTTCAACCTCATTCTTTTCGTTAATCTTTGTTAAAATGGTTGCATCTTGTCCATTACCTGATAAATCCACGCCAATATATGTTTGATTATATTGAATATTTAATGGCTTGAAACAATCTTCAAAACCAGAGAAAAACGTTAATGCCGAATCGAGGAATAGGCAAAGATACTCCTGATTAAATGCAAGCTCAGGTATTGACTTCCGTGTGTCCTCAATTTCATCTTTTGAAATTAATCCATCATCATAAATGGTTTTTAAAATCGATTTATATTGTGGAAAATTATCATCAAGACCCCTTAAATACATTTCATAGAATCTATTATTCTTTCCAAGTGGCGTTGAAACAAATATGCATTTCCTTCCTTTAACCTTAACAGTTGGTGATAAAATATGATTCCAAAGGTCACTTCCATCTGTCTGCTCAAAACCAAAATAAGCAAACTCATCATTGATGAGATAATGGAATGACTGTCCACGAAGAGAGTTTCCTGATTCAGCACTAAAGAACCTTATTGAAGAGCCAAATACTGTTTCAAGATACTTTGTCGTGGCATTTGCTTTTTTAATTAATGCTTCAGGGAATATTCTTAGTAAATCACTATACCCTGTTTCAGCAAACAATGATGTTCTACACACATAGCCAATCTTGACATTTGGCTTTAATAACCACTCTGTGCATAACACCATCATTACAGTTGATTTTCCTTGCTGCCTAGAGCACACCACTGTTAGATACTTGAATGATTCATCCTTGGCCAATCTATAAATTTCTTTTTGAGTCTTGGTGAGATTAATTTTAAAATGTACCTTATTCATCCTTTACAACATTTTCAAGACCAAAATCAATGGTGAAATTCTTCAAATCAATCTCCTGCCTTATTGGTTCATCAGCACCTGTTAATTTAACAATTGAATCAAGAATCGCCTTTGCATCCTTTAAATCATTCTTATTTAATGCTTGTTCATAGAGATAAGTATATCTTGCAATGAACTTTGCCTTCAGTGCTTCTCTATTATCTTCAAACTCTTCACCAAATGCATTAATCATATCTTGCCAATAATTGGTGAATCTTCTTTCAAGATTCCTTCCATCCTTTGACATATCTGCCTTATCAGTTTCAGGTAAAGTATATTCACCATTCAAGAACTTCTTCCTTATCCTATACTTGGTCATACCCTTCAACACATCATAGTGCATTTCATCAAGGGTATTTTTCTTAGCTTCATGAAGTTTTCTGTTTAAGCCTACTTTTGCATTTGTTGCCATAGTTATTTCTTTTTATTATTTAATTTTAATTCAAATTCCATCTGAGCTGATTCTGCCTCATTCTTTGCTGATAGATAGGCAAGAAAAGAAAAACAGTCCTGAACATTTTCATCCAAAACATTATCAATGGCTAAATAGTTATCACCGGCAAGTGTTGAGACGATATGATACCAATTGTAGGTTTCTATGAATTTTGAATAAGCAGGGCTTGTTGGCTTGCCTCTTCTACCTTTGAAAAGTCCTTCATTAGCTTTTTGGAAAGCACTTTTTTTTTAAAAAATGTATATATAAATGGCAATCCTTCTGATGCCTTCATCTTTTCAATCTTTGGAATTAATTCCTTGTAATTTCCATCATAGTTATACTTGCCATCCTTTCCAATTGGAAGAAGAAGTATTGATAACAGCTCAATAAACTGATTCTTATTGTTAGCCTCCTTCATCGTCATATCAGCATCAATATACTGCCTTAATGACATTTCATCAGGATTTGGCATGAAATACTTCTTTCCATCAATTGTTAAATTAAATGTCTTTGAATCAAGGAATTCAGTTATCTGATATATCCAATCAACCATTTTGCTTAACCTGCCAAATATCTCCAATGGAAGCTTCATCACAAAATCATCTTCCTCATTCAGCAAACGTGAAATAATAACCGACTCATTCTTTAATGTAATTTTCCTGATTTCATCTTCATCCATCTTGGAATTTGTTTCAACCAATTTATAGAATATCCTACAATAATCTTTCATTGATATTTCATCAAATGATTCAGGAATATTATATTCTTTATCATTAATCTTTATTTTCTTCATTTTTCTTCAATTTTCTTGCCTCTCTTGCCTTTGCCATTCTTTCAGCCGGTGTTAGTTTTGGCTTTGCCTCTTCCTCCTTTACTTCCTCAATTACAGGCTCTTCCTTAACCTTATCAATGTCGAAATCATCTTCAGTCGCAACACCATTGTTAATTAATGTTAATTCGCCATAGGTAACATAGTTCTGAAGGCCCATGTAATACTTTGATGCCTGACACGGCTTGCAGCCAATTGCTTTCTCCTTTGTGCCCTTTATATCATTATACATTTCAACCAATCTTTCAATTGGAAAGTTTCTCCTGTCACCACCAATTTCTTTAAGATACTTCTTGGCCTTGATAACATTATCAACTGTGTAGCCATTAACCTTTGCAACACTAACGTTGCTTCCTGTTTTCTTATCTCTAATTAAACCCATTTCTATTTTTATTTTTTATAAAGATTATTTTTAAATAAAAAAGCCAATATCTTTATAATGCTTTTCACGCTCTGCATATAATTCGTTATATTTATCTTTTGCCATTTCATAAGTTTCAAATAAACCATAATACTTTCTAATGCCATTCATTGAAAATCTCAAACTATATTTATTCCCTACTTTTCTAATATCAGGTCTTTTTGCTATTTCAACATTTCTAGCGTTAACACTCTGTTTTACAACTCTTAAATTATCTATTGAATTATTCAACTTATTTCTATCTTTATGGTCTATCACGAAACCTTTAGGTATATCTCCAACTAATGTTCTATATTTTAAGCAGTGTATTCTCTTATGCTCTCCTTTTAGAGTTGCTGATAAATAGCCTTCATTGTCAATATATATTTTAATTTTCTTTGGTTTCATAAATCTTTTGTATTCTCCATGAGAATTAGTTTGAGTAATCCAATATCCTTCTCTTGTAATTTCAGTAAAATCTTCATTGGCTTTGTATAAACCTTCATATCCTTTAATATCCATCTTTGTATATTATATAAGTTGTTAATCCTGTAAATATACCCCCCCAAAGTAAAAACATTGGTGTCCAAATATAAGCCAAATTACTCATCAAAAACATATTAAACCAAAAATTGGAGCATAACCAACATGAAAATGGCTTCCTGTTAAACATTTCAATCTGCATCAAATTGAACATTGGATGATGAGTAGTTAAATACATAAACATATAGCTAAACAGTGTTACAATTATTAAAATGTAAAATTGTAACAACGATGGTAGTATACTGGCAAATATACAAAAAATATCTATAAAACAAAAATCAATCATTGTTTTTTAATATTTCATTTTTTTTATTTTGAATTTCTTCATTTTCCTTGATATATTTCTTTATCTTCTTTATAACGTTGGTTATATATTTTAAATCCTTATCAAGCAAAAATGCCATCTTCTTATAAGATACTCCTTTCTTGCCTGATTTAAGTCTGAAATAGATAAGGAATAAATCACATTCATCAGGTGGAAATTGTTTATTCAATTCACCCTCAAGATACTTGAATAACTGATTTATTTTGTTTGCCTTTTCCTCCTGTTGCTGAATATTCTCATCATCATCAATTAATGAATTATATATATCCACATCTTCCCTCTTTTCCCTCTTTTCCAATCCATTGAATATATTATCAAAGAAATCACGGTTATGCAATGCTTGTTCCTGACGTTTCTTATTCTGTTTTGTTATGTAGTCTCGCTTTGCACAAATGAAAAAGAAATACTTGAAATTATCAATCTTTACACCCTTGTTCATTATGTACTCAGCAATCCTTATTACAGTGTCAGCTGTTACATCATCGAATAACTCAGGGTCATAGGTTATATTTTTCTTCAATGCTTTTTGAAGAATCTTTTTATTTTCAATTATATATTGAAAAAATTCATTTTTGTGTTTTTCCCTGTCCAACATAATAATCTATCTGTTTTCTTGCAAAATTTTCATCTAATATTCCACCTAATATATTTCCAATCTCATTGCCATCATCATCAAAGAATATGGTCATTGGTATACCGTGAATATCATATTTCTCTTTATTTATCTTATCCTTTTCAATATCAATAAATTCATTATCCAATTGATATTCTTTCATTAACTTATCGAAAACCGGTTTCCATTCTCTACATGAACCACATTTATCATTTCCAAATAAAATTACTTTCATATATATAAATATATCTTAACTATATAAAATATTAAAAATTATAAAAAAAATGGAAGGATAAATTCACCTTTTATCCTTCCTTGTAATCAAGTCCTAATGTCTTTTGGTAGCGTGCCCTAGTGCCTTGATGTATATTGTTATTTTATTCTAAAAAATTCATTTTTATGTTTTGATGTAGGTAAACTAACATGTACCCATTGTGGATTCTTTGAATTGCCATATTCCCATATGCATTGACCAACAGTTATTAATCCTCTATTAACCATATTCTGTATCATCCTATATAGTTTACCACCTTCATTCATCTTAATAGGTTTTATATCTGCTGCCTCTCCAAGTCTATGCTGACTGTTTTTAACACCTCCTACAGCCTTATTTACCTGTTCGCTTCTAAATGCACTGTTAACTATAATTGGACTCTTCCATGCGTCTCTAATTGGCTGTAGTATATCTTCTGCAAGTTGTCTTAGTTTCTCTTTTTCCTCTTCACTTGGTGTATTATCCAATCCTAATCTCTTTGCTGTGCTTGATGCTATAAGTTCATCATAACTAAAGTTCTTGGTGAATTGTTCCATCTTCTTTCTTTTTAATTACATAAGGGTTATCAGGTATTTCTCCTGCATATATTCTATTTCCATAATTTGTTTCATAACTCCAAAATTCAAAACCTTCAGGAAGAATATATTCATATACAGCATCATATATCTTTCTTCTTTCAATTTCAATTGGATATTTGCAATTTATATTTTTAATCATCATCATTTTCATCTTCTCCTTCCTCTTCTTTATATTTTCTTATTATTTCCTCATCTGTCTCTGCTAAATATTTGATGGTTTTATACTTGTATGAGTAATCAATACCAATGAGACTCCCACTAAATGTGAACACTTCACCTAATGCTGTCAGCACACTAGCATGAATTACACCAATTGGAGGTAAGAATAATCCTACCCAAAGCAAAATAACACCCATCACAGCTAAGAATATACCCAACCATAATTGAATTGTCATTTTTTCTTTCATTGAAAGAATATGGAGTCTTTTATTTTTCATTGCTAAAATTTATTTTTTTAAAATATTTTTTATATAGTGGAAATTTAAACCACTATAGCCATTTTTTTATTAAGATAAAATTAAGATAAAAATAGCACCATAACGCTAACCAAAAATATCAAATGTTCTTAACTAATTGATAATCAGCATACATTGATTAAATCAAGGCCTTCCACAACGAACTTATTTATTTCATTTTGTAAATATTTGGAAATGATGTAAATATCTGATTATGAATATTTAACATTAATTTTATTGATATTTGAAAAATAGCACTTATCTTTGCAAATGAATTAAAAAAATAGCACCATGCCAAAAGTAACAATTGCAAAAATCAGGTTATATCTGAAAACAGGAAAGACCTTATCTGATGGTTCTTCTCCTATTATGTTAATGTGTAGTTTTAATGGTAGAAAGGAAGTTTCTACTGGTTACAGTTGTATTCAAAAGTATTGGGATGAGCGAGGACAATGTGTGAAAAAAGGCTATCCAAATTGGCTAATGATAAATTCAATGATAAAGAAGATGAAGGATGATGCAATAGCCATTAGGGATGATTATGAGCGTCTTGGAGAGAGTTATACACCTTCCATGATACTTTCTCCAAGGAAGTCATTATCTGCTGTTACAAACGATTTAAAGGGGCTAATTGGGCGTTATATATCAGAGAAGGGATTAGGTTCAAGGTCTATTGAGAAATGGTGGATTGTATACAGGAATGTGACCAAGTTCTATGGTAGGGAGGTAATAGTGAATGAGATTGATGAATCGTTCTGTAGGAGATATGGAAGATGGATGGAGGGAAATGGTTTATCTGCTGGTAGCATTAGGAGTTATTTGGCAAAGATTGGGGCGATATGTCATTATGCTATATCATTGGGTTTAATATCGAAGCATCCATTTGAGGCGTGGAAATATCACAAAGAATACAGGGATTCAAAGAGTGAGTTATACATTCATCATTCATCAATGGATGTTATGTTGGATATATTTTTATCTAGGGTTATTGACAGGGAGGGTAATTTATGGAATTACAAGGAAGGCGTTATTGAAGAGTTAATGGATATACACAGTGAGTTATATGGTTTATATTTATACTGTTCAATATATGTGATGGGAGGTATTTCGCCTGTTGATATTTCATTATTGAAGAAGAGTGATATAAGGATAATTGAATTAAAGGGTATTACATGTTATGCCATTGATGGTAACAGGAGTAAGACTGGTATGCCTTATAAGATAAGGTTAAGGTGTGATGAAGTGATTAATCAGGTGATTATTGGTGTGATGTTAATGTTCAATCAGGGTGAATATTTTCTTCCCTCATTGAATGGTTTTTCGGGCGATATTAAGAAGAGGGTTAATAACTTATACACTTATCACGGCAAGCATCTTGTGGATTGGTTTAGGGTTGTCAATGAAGAGATTGTTAGGAGGAATGTTGAGAATTGTTTATCCATTCCTTTAATTGATTTGGAATGCAGGTATTATTCTGCTAGGCATTCATTTATTATGAAGGAGATACAGAAGCCAAATGTTAATCTAATAAGGATTGCAACCATTACAGGGAAGAGTGTTAAGACGTTGCATCAGTACATTAGTTTATTGAATGATATTGATTTAATTGATTAATTAAAAAGGAAATAACCAACAGGTATATAATTTATCTGTTGGTTATTTTATATAAAAAATTAATTTATGAAAAAAGAATATTTTGAATTTCCTCTTTTGTTTTTCTTATATATTTATTATCTTCTTTTACAAAGATTATTGCATTATACCAATATAGGCCCACACGATGCTCGAATTCCCATCTTTTTGTGCCGGGGTTAAATATTCTACTGTTTGGAAACCATTCCATTTCTTGTGGTTTATCCAAATCGTGAATGAGTATTACATCGCCATTATTGAAAATTGAAATAAGGATTTCTTTTTCTTGCAATGTATGGCCTGAGTTCATTGTGTGTGAGAAGGCATCAAGTTTGCCTGTTTCAAGGAATATTGAATTAAAGCTTTTTATAAATTCAAAGAAGTTTCCATATTTGCCTGTTCTCTGTTTTATCTCGGCATGAACTTTTCTTCCTTTCTTATCGATTGCAATTGCATCAATTCTGCTGCCCTTTTCATTGTAATAGATTTTGTCAAAGAAATGGACTTGGGTGTTAAAGGCATTTATTATTTCTGAATCCTTTTTTTCCATTTCATCAAAATAATTTTTATTTTCCATGTTTTTATATATTTAATAAATTAAATTTTATTATTTTTTTTTCTATATTATTTTCCAAGCAACGTCTAATCTTGCATCTTGGTTCTATAATAAATATATATAAAAATTGGAAAATGTGAATAATTAATAACTTTTTTTCAAAAAATTTTATAACCAATTGATAATCCTATAAATACATCAGGATTTTTATTTATAATTCCCCATCCTGTTCCAACTCCAATTTGTAAACCCCATTTATTTTGTTTCTGGGGGCTTATTTTTTCCACTGTGATGATTTTCTCATTGGTAACATATTTATTGCTCCATTGGGCTTTAAAATTGGTTAAACGTGGCATTGAATCATTATTCATGGAATAGCCTTCAATTGATAATTGGTATTGGAGTGTATCTTGATTGTTGTTGGTAATGAGTGTATCTTGGTAATCTTTTTTTTTAAGTTCCAACAGGATTGAATCATTATTGTTTGTTATAATGGTATCTGTTTTTTTAATGATGCTTTTTTTCTCCTTTATCAGGGTATCTTGAATAACGATTGTTTTATTATATACCGTGTCCGAATTGGTTATAATTGTCGTGTCTGACTTTTCAATTAGGTATTTAAGCCTTTTTATTTGGTCATTTTGCCAAAACAGCAGAAATGTCATTATGAATGATAGAAGTGCTGCTGCTAGGTATATAAATGTGTTGTTTTGTTTATCCATTTTTTTTATTATAAAGAAAAACGCTTGAGGTTGACATTACCGGTGTTTTCAACCTCTCACGTGAAAGTCTTCTTACATCAAATTTCAAAATAGATTAACACAAAACTTGAAGGTTTTCGTGGCACCTACAACGTCAATGTTAACAACAGGAATATTTTGCTCTTAGTTCAGTATAATATAGCATTTCCCTGATGGTTTTCTTCTCTTTTTCTGAATCAGTTGAAGCAATTAATTTATCAGCTTTTTGTTTTATTCGTTCTAGTTGTTTATTCATTTCATTGGAAACTATTCTTTGAAAATATGAAATTGGAATTGGTTCTAGTTTTTTATTCGGTTGTCTATGTTTCTGATTTAATAGTCTATCTTTAAATTTCTTATCTGCTTCAGGTTTCTTGGTAAAATAAACGATTGCTGAATAGATTGTGCTGATTTTGTTGGTTGCCTTATTTCTCTCAAGTGTTTTAGCCGGTAGTGAATCTCTGTATGCTACTGCCTTTTCTTTCTCTAGGTATAATTTTTCTAGTCTTTCATTGATTTCGTCTTTTGATAATTTCTTTGGCATTGGTCTAGGTTTTATTTATAAATATTATGAAAAATTGAAAAGTATTAGTTTTATA
>Ga0326513_10000269_pt1 | contig 41987 bp, 65 predicted proteins | sample 2_2465_0518_D_FD_203654 | JGI IMG/M metagenome (GOLD analysis project Ga0326513, IMG submission 203654) | Bovine rumen microbial communities from UC Davis, California, United States - 2_2465_0518 | ecosystem: Host-associated > Mammals > Digestive system > Stomach > Rumen | place: USA... | reverse complement strand
GGACATTTCATTATCCTAGCCCTGCCAGATACTCATTGAGTTTGCGCTGGGCATCGATGCCGTATTCGGTAGTATGCAGACCATACAGTGCATTCGCATAGTTCAGGTCGTTATTGGCGATTGCCTGATCATAGTTGATCTGGTGAGTCTGACGGTTGTTAAGTCTCTGACGTTCGATGTCTGAACCAGAGTTCAACCAGTTAGCCCATACTCTCGACATGCTGGAATCTTTTGCTCCGCTATTCGTGCCGCCATAGATATTCTTCACTCTTCTTTCAGCAAGCTTGGTGTTGAGGTTGTTTCTCTCGCGTCCTTCCAGGGCATCATGATCTACATTGGCAAGTGCCTGTTTCAGCAGATCACCCTGGGACTTGTTGTACTGTGAGTATGCTTTTTCAAGCGCATCGAGATATTTCTGTCTCCAGTCGATTGTGCTGCTTTCGCCTCCACCGCCGCCTGAAGAGCCACCACCCGATGACCCACCACCCGATGATCCGCTGCCATAGGTGTTGTATGTATTGGTATTGTTAGTTGTTGTGTTGTTTCTGCCTGTAGTTACCTTATTGTCCGTGACTCCGGAATTGAACCCTAATCCAGTAGGAAGATTAGGCCTAGTGCCTGATCCGGCAGAATTTGCATTTGAAGCACTCCAGTTGTTTCCATAGGCGCTCCATGGGACTCCATACGTACCATATGTCTGCTGATTATATCCAGGGGCAGGGGTGTAAGTACTTTGGGATCTTCCACCGCCATCACTGGTATATGTTTGTCTGTGGTTAATAGGCATTACTTTTCCTCCTCTTTCGGTTTGATCGGCGGATCTACAGGAATAGGTTCGCCATGATGAATAGGTCCTTCTTTGATATCAACATCCTTAACGAAGACTTTCTTAAGCCATTTCCATACCTTCATTTCTGCCCCTTTCTGAAAAAAGCGTTGTACTCATCTAACGCTCTTTTCATTTCACCTGAATTATTGTTAGTAGCCATATGGTCCAGCATCTGATAGACCATATCGCCATACACTCCGTTGTTTCTCTTGAGTTCGCCCACGCTTTCCTTAATCTCCCCGATGTCCGCAGCCAACCCATTTTTATGGTCCAGCCACTTCGAACCAAAGTTGATTATCAGCGAGACAATTCCTGAGATCAACGCCACCATAACTGTGTCGCTCATATCACACCCCCGATAATCTGTTTATTTCTTTCAGCCGATTCTCGAGCTCGGCCACTCTCTCTTTCAATTCAATGATCTCATCGTTCTCACTAGGGATGAACGTGACCCTGGTCGAAACATTCGCAATATACGTGTTTTTTTCGACTTCGTACCACCTGTACCCGTTAGCGTCCTTCCAGCCTAACACGTTGTAGTAGCCTTTTTCAGCTCGCTTTAAGACCTCGTTTTTATCGCTTCTGACGTTCATATCGTCTCCGCTTACAAATATCTGATCTCGGCTCTTATCTTCTGCTACAGAGTACAATGGGTGCTTCAGGATGTATTCTGGAGACCCACCGCACCAGCGTGATTCTTCTTCAATGCTCCAGTGGTGGAAAAACCTCGTTGGGTAATTGGCAACCATCCAATCACTCATCTGTTTCAGGGAAACGAAGTTCCTGGTATCAAACTTCCCGTTGTATCGGGACTTACCATGAATGCCCGTGTAAAAGGACCCAGAGATGTTTTTCTGCTTATCGGAAACCACCGCCACATGGCACTTCTCGCTCCATTCAATGATGTCCCCGACTTCCAGCTTCGATTCGTCAAAGGGAATCTTCGACCATCCGTTGATCAGGTAAGAGTGGAAATTGTTTGCATTGCACACTCTACTTACGCATGGCCTGTGTCCGTCTTCGATGATTGCCCCATATGAAAAGGCGGTACAATCCGCCAATCCATTTAGTACAGTAGCATAGGGGTTAAGGTTAATATCCCAATAAAACTTGTTGGGGTACTCCAACCCCTTTGATGTAGTTCTCATCCTAACGGCTCGGTGACTTCGGCGTCGTTGTCTTTAGGAACGATTTCCTTGTCCTTAAAGAACGCTTTGGAAATCTCGTTAAGAATGTACTGTAACGCTGTAGCCAAAGCTCCTAAAGATGTTGCGATAGCTTCGTAATAAGATAATCCCCATGCCTTGCCAACAGTTAAACAAAGCGTGCAGGAAGCGGTCAATACGATGACCAAAATCTTCAAGGTGTTGTAAGTTTTGTCGCTCATTATTCAATCTCCTTCCATCCTTGCGGATATGCAGACGGGCTCCATACGTTCCCGTCAATTAACGATTCATAGTGTTTCCCCTCAAAAGTGACCTTATCGCCTTTGTTATAAGCGTCTTCTGCTCCGTGGGGTTGCTCCCATTGGGGGTATTCATCAATGGACACTCTTACAAAAAGGCTCACTGCGACGTCAGGCGTCCAGTCTTCCTGTGATGTATGACTCTGCAAGACCTTGTAAAGCACGTCGTCATAGCGAACGCGTTCGTCTTTTACGTACGCCTTGCCCGCTTCCCATTTAGGGAAAGCAATGACGTTGTCAAGCGCTTCTTCGTCAGTGGCATTCACGGACATCTTTTCCAAAAACGCCCTTAGTTTTTTAGCCTGTTCTTTTGAAATCATTCTGTTTCTCCTACCAATATATTCACGATTTCATCAGCGTCTGGCTCGTCTTCAAACATTGTCCAAACGTAGATAATATTTGTGCCATCGTCCCTATAAGACAATACATAATGAAAACCTTCAGGTGCTTCGGGCATCGGTGTTTCAATCAAAGGTTTATAACCCAATTCAGTTATCATTTCTACTGGCGGATTGTAAGTAATAGAATCATCATGTTTGATTTTCTTCGGAGCGTATTCAATTACCCCGTTGATTAGTTTAGCGTATTTCATCCCATTACCTCCACATCCATTTGCATAATACGAAGAGTATACCCCACCACGGAAGTTCGGGCACCAAAGTTCCATCCCAACCAGTCACCAAGCGTATATCCTGCAAACCACTGTGATGGAACTATTTCAACAACATGATGGCCAATAAAATTAGAATACGTACCAATATCGTGTTTGCTTTTTCTATACCTATAATCTCCAGTGCTTGTGCTAAATAACCCAAGACCAACATTTCCACTTGCATTAGTGCCGTCAAAAAGACTTGGGTCACTATCGCATTCTATTGTCCAAGTAAACCTCATCCTTTTGTCTTTATAATCGTTATAGAGTACTCTTGGTTGCCATATGAACTGAGTGGTGTTTGTGTTTTTACCATTAGACACAATTTCCACCCAGTTCCCACCGTCTTTTACAACAAAGGTTTCGCCATTTGCGTTGGGCTTATAATTTAAGTACTTATCGAAATTATTATGTTCAAGCAATGTCCAAGGATTTGAAGTTTGCATCAAACCCCGTCTTCTTAAGAAACTGTCCATGAACTTGCCACTCCATATCCTTGATAGATATTTATTTCATATACTTTGTTTGCTTCAACAGTAAAGGAATCAGGCATTGTCGCTCCAGTCACAGTCAACGTAGTTGCAGTCGCTCCAGATTCAAATCTGAATCCGTACATTCCTGATGATGTTACGGCCACGCTCAAGGTGGACATTTCTGGGAAGACATAAAATGTATTAGTAGATAGGATGTTGCTTGTATCTGAGGATGTTTTGTTTATGACGGAAACAACGTCTTGTTTGCCGTTATATATAACCTCAAGAATATCTCCAACATTTTCTTCACCATGAGAAATATATTCGGTTTGGTGTTCGTGTTCGTCATAAGTTATTTCATCAGCGTCATACGAGGGTTTTGTTGAAGCCTTTGCCCAGGCAGGTACTGTTGGGTCGGTTTCAGTTACCTGCGCCGTTACGTTGTTTCTGGCGACCGTAACTACTGGAGCATATGGGTTGGTAATATCAAGATATATTTCATAGCGATGGAATACGCCGTCTCTGGTGATATTGAGCGCTTCAATGTATCCTGTCGTCTGCGATGTAAATACAACGCCAGTAATATACGCAATTTCATCCACCATTACAGACTGTGTGCTTGCATAAATGCGTAGCACCGGCACAACGCTATTGCCACCCATAGAAAGAGCAGACTTAATAGTAGATAGTTGTAGCATTCCTGCCGATCCTAAAGTGTATCCATCATTTGGATTCCCATACAGATCCATGCAAACAGCTGAATGATGCCAGTTAATACTTGACGTACTCCATTCTATAGATAGAAAAGGGTCGCTACTTAAATTAATCCATATATGTCCATCTGTAATATCGTCAACAGTATGCGTATGTGAAACGTTGGCTTTTGATGTATCGCTTGGATGAACGTGGTCGCCTCTGGCGTAGTCGTCCGATGATCCTGAATAAGCAGTGCCGTCCATTGCTGGATTAGAATTATATGCCGATATTTCATTAGGCGCATACAGTTGCGTCGTTACGCCATCAACCATAATTCCAGCAATATTAGTCCCGCTAGTCAATACAGGAGTTACCTCAACCGATGAACCTCCACCGCCACCTGCAACCTGATTTGTATACAACCTGATTTGGCCGTCTTTAAAATAGTAAACAGGATGTTGTGGAACAAGCTCGATGTTCGTAGCAGAATAAGCGACTCCTAAGAAAATGTAGATTTTTCCATCATCGGTTGTCGGTAGCGTTTGGACATACGGAGTTGTAGAGTCAATAATCGCGCTTCCATCAGTCTGTGGAGCACATTTTACATAAACAGGTGCCCAAGACGTTAGTGTCAGTGCCGACCCTGTTCTGTTAAAAGAATAGCCTAGCGAAAGTGTGTACTGGTTCCACAAGTATGTTGCCGACGGTCTTGCGTTGGCCGCAACGGAAGCAGTCGTACCGTAGTAGTAGATATTGCCAAACGGATCGATCTTGTCCTGGCATACTGTTCTTGAAGCAGTGGCGTTTGTGCTTGACGAGTTGTTTGCAGGAACAAAATGTTTTCCGTCTGCCGACGTGAACAAAAGCCTGTATCTGTAAGTAACGGACTTCATCGGCAAGGTCTGGCTATTGGTTCTCAACTGATAACCGATAGTGTTTGTGTTGTTATCATAACCTCTGTAACAAATCCAACCGCCACCCTCAACAATTGTGGAACTATATACGAATATCATCGTGTAGTTGATGTTGAAGATAGTGGTTTCTCTTGTTGGAGCAGTCGGTGTAATGCCGTTGCCTGTTGCCATGTTTGAATAGCATGGCTTTGCTCCCAGCCCATTGACGTTGATGGTAAAGCCTGAAGCAGATGTTACTACTCCATTCTTGAGCATGATGCAAGTGCCATCAACAAGTTCATCCAAACCGTCCACTGTGGCGGTAAAAACAGTTGCGGTAGATGTACTGTCTACTGTGCCATAAAGGATCGCCGTCGTCTTCTCTGACAATGCAGGGACAAGGCTCTTTATCTTGCCCCAGAGATAACTCAAACCTGTTTTATCAAGATATCTGCTCATACACACACCTCATCTATATCGCTTGTAGTCAATGCCGAATCACTTGTATATCCGTTCGGATTTGTGGAATTGTAAGGAGTATACCCTAACGCCGAAGTAACCATTGCCGATGTGATTCCCGAAATGTACCCATTTGGGTTCGTGGAATTATATGGGGTATATCCCAGGGCGCTTGTAACATCCGCTGAGCTGATCCCCGTAATATAACCCGAATCGTTAGTCAGATCACTTGTCTTTGTAGGAATTACCGTCGTGTCGGGCAATGCGCCGACTTCGCTGGCGGTATATGTAGGCTTTGATGGACTTTTTGCCCATGCCGGAACTGTCGGATCGGTCTCGGTTGTAAGGAAACCACTATCATTGGTAAGATCACTTGTCCTCGTTGGGATGGACGGTCTGTTTAAAAGATCATTGTATGAACCGCTCGTAGCAACGACAGAAAGGTCTGTTGTTTCAACGAAGCCGGAGTCATTTATCAAATCAGATGTTTTTGTAGGAACATCGCTTGATGTAATGTACCCGGCGTCATTAACGAAAGCGGAAACATTTTCTGGAATGTCCGTAAGATCAGCTTTCTGGTCAAGCAGCGCAATGAGATCCGCCTGACTATTGATATCCCCTGTGATATACCCCCAGACATCTCTTGCCACGGTATCACTTTGTATGCTGCCATTTATCGGTGTGGAACTTGTCCTGAGGTTGCCCGTCAGTGACTGGGAGCTTCCCTCAACGTTCCCTGAAATCAGTACTCCATAATTGATATTGATCATAATACTGTAGTAGATAGGACGCTATCTAAATTTATGCTGGTCTGTGCCGATGATCCTACCTCATCGTCCTTCTTTATTCTTAACTGGCAGGTCAGACTTGAACCGATATTGAACGTCTCGCTTTGTCCTAAATGAACAACATAGCCCGTGAATGTATCGCCATTGCTCAGCTGAACGGTCTGCCACACTATGTCGCCATTCGATAACAGTTTCTTTAAAGCTCTTTCTTTTCCTTCTTTATTAATCTGAAGTTCCATTTCCTGGTAAGCTCCTTGAACCAGGTCCTCACCATTCATCTGAAAATTCAGCAAGAGTGTAATTGTATCTCCCTGTCTCATTACTATGCCCCCGTTTTCTTCCAGAAGAACTTGTCGCACAAGGAATCATCCATGTTTGCAGTGGATGACTGAACAACGAATTCAATATCCAAAACACTTCCGCTTGGAATATATCCGCCACTCTCCTTGGTTACCACATCCAAACTTTTAAGTTCACGGCTTGCGCCAGGCATATAAAGGTAAGCAAAGCCATTGCCGCCATCACTCATTCCGATTGCCACCTGATCGAGAATGCCCGATCCAAGCACCATATCACGGAACGTGCCAAGCACGACTTCATCGCGGTCCCCCAAATTGGTATTCAGTCTCAATCTAAGTTTTACCCAGACTGTCTTCCCGCCACGTTTGATGTGGCCTGTTATTAGACTTGCGTTGGTGCTTGGTTCAAATGCATCCGCAATAAAGGTGGCGGGATCCTGATTGCTGCTTAGATCACGTCTCCACTCCTCATATTCCTTGTCGATCAGGCTCCATGTTCCTGAAAGATGGGTCGGTGCATTGTTCGTGCTTGTAACGTAAATCGATCCAACCGGGAACATCCCGTTCATCGCCTGACCGGACTGTGCTCTTGGAGACGTCTTATCGAACGCGGAGTCGACAATCAGTGTATCAGTCCACTCACAGTCATAGTCGGTGCTTGAGGATTTTACGAGAACATACCCCGTTTCTCCACCAGTAGGGACACCAACTCCAGGACTTCCGTCTTGGCCATCCTGACCATCAACGCCTGCCGGACCTTGCGCTCCCTGGATTCCCTGAGGGCCTTGCGGACCTTGCGGGCCTACCTGCATATAGCAAACGAAATCCCAGTTACTGTTCTGGTTTCTGACATATATGGCCGGAGTGTCAAATATGACTGGACCGCTGCCAAGAACCGCATAGGCATCTCCGACTTGGGCATCCGAAGGAAGGTTGCTAAAATCATGAACTGATCCAATGATTTTGAACGAATCGCCTTTAGGCCCTTGCAGGCCCTGAACACCCTGGATCCCCTGCTCTCCTCTTTCACCCTGGACGCCGCTGATCACTGTGGCATCGCTCTCGGGATCATCTAAAATGGTTGCTCCTTCGAACCTGAGTTTCGATCTCTGGTTCATCAGCACAGTGCCGTTATATATTTTGTGGCCAGCATTGGCAATGTCATTCCACGTGTTAAGAGGATCTGTACGGTATTTGACAGTCCTGTTTACAACACCAAGCTGCACGACTGTCTCGCCATCGGCAAGAACAGTTGCAGAGTTGTTGACGAATTCCTGGACTTCTTTCAGGGGCTGAGACAGTTGCTTTCTGGTTTCTTCCTCACTGCCAGGATCATGGTATCCCTTGTTCTCGGCGAACACGGGTTCAACATTACCTGTGTAATCTCCATAACTGAGTTTCTGCATATCTTACCCCCTATCTAATGTATTTGACGACCTGGTACTGCATTCCAATATGCGTAATGGAAAGGTCTCTTCCAGGCTCATTGTTCTTAAACAAAAACGAAGCCATCTGGATCTTTTTCAGATTGCATTTCCTTCTAAAAGTGGATGCCCACCCAATGGTAAACCATGCGAACGTTTCCCAAGAAAAGTGTTTCCATAGTCTTCCACCTATCAGGATTGATTCGGGCTCCTGTTCACCTTCAAATGAAGACTCGTCATAATACCACATATCGATTTTCGTAGCAGTATCGCCGCGGCATTGGACGAAGATGTTCTTAACGTTCTTGAGTGATTCAACTGCCCCATACTGCAAAAACGGGGTCATGTAATATGAATCGATTGCATGTCCCTCATTCTTATAGTTAAGGTCATTGAACGACATATCCAGTTTTACAAGATTCTTCCGGTAGTCGATGGAATATGTCTCTTCCTCAATCGTATATTCGTATCTGTAGTTGCTGGAATAAATCAGTTCTTTGCCTACCTTCAAGAACTCCTTCACATAGAAATGGTCAAACATGAACCATGCCAGTTTTGATGGAGGCGTTTCACCATTCGAGGTAAACCTGTATGGCGATATCTCGTAGTCCCACATGAAACAATACCCGCTTTCGGGGAAGACAAGGAAATACCTGCTTTCAAAATCGGTGCTCTGGATCTTCATGGGATCTTCGTCATAGTCCAGTATTCCTTTGATGCCAAAGTTGTTGGTTCTCTCGATGTTGCGCGAAAGCACACGGATGTTTCTTTCGTCCTGGATGTTGGTCGAAACCAAAGTGCATATTCCTTCCCTGGTGTTGAACCATGTCAGAAGGTTGTTGATCAGCTGGATCGAATAAGGACAGTCGCATCCTATTCTTGGGTTGACGATTTGCGATCTGAACCCTTCCATCCCGTATTCTTCCGGGCTCATAGAGTTGGTTGAATCCAAAAGATAAGAACTTATCGAGAATGTCTCTCTTGGTTTAAACACGATCAGAACGTTGTACTGCCTGCCAAAACCGGTGATATCGTCTTCCGTGTTCCCCACCGTGCCATAGTTGGTTGCGGGGAAATACGCAATATCGTATGCATTCGAATAGTAATATTTCGATCCGCCGCACCCTGCTACAAACAGACATGAACTGTTCGTCCCGCCAAAGGCTTCATGGAACTTGCACTTGTAAATGTCCGTGCGTTCTGTTGCGTTTACGGAGTTTTTCAGTGTCCATGTGAACTCGACATTCATGTCTCCGGATTCAGGAGCAGTGGTGAATGTCACTTTTTTTGTACTGGAATCATATGAAAACCCGGTAGTGATAACGACATCATCTTTCTTGACGATAGGCGCAATATCATAATTAATGTTGTCCTGCTCATAGGTATTGTACACAGTGGTCGTTCCATCTCCGTTGTATACATGAGTTACCTGATTGGAAAGGATGTTGATCGTTTCATACGGATCGGCATGTGCATCGCTCGAACTGGGTCTGCAGTTCAAAAGGGTTTCGGGAACATACGCCGTGATCGGTTCGAACGTGTACACATTGTTTTCCTTTTTGAACTCATACAAACCCGAAAGATCAGGCTCTTCGCCGGCCGTAGAAACAAGGTAATACAGTTTCTGTGCATATACGATAAACTGCCCCCTTGTTTCTGGCAATGTGCCGCTAAGCGTGACTGGGCTCGTATTTTCAGTATAGGTATATACCTTGCCCCCAGCATGCACGAAAATCATGTCATCAAAGCATATGATCGAGTACACCTCGCCGCTGAACTCCAGGTCTCCACTTGCTGATTGCATCAGTGCCTGGCCGTACCTTTTTGCGAACGCGCCGTTTCGGTACATGACATTCTTCATATAAGGCGACTGGCTGGTTTCCTGTTCGAACTCCAAGTCTTTCAGATTCAAACCGCCGATTCCAGGCTGGGGTATCTCATACATCTTGTCCGGAACGGACTTGAACTTAGGCATCTGCTGGAACGGCATCAGTAATACTCCTCAAGCGTCGACTGCGGCACCAAGACCTGGAACTTTACTCTTGCGTTATTATATTCTGTTTGGTAGATGGTCATCTTTGAAAGGTCGTCATCCATGAGGAAATTGGCATCAATGCCCTTTGGAATGACTTCGTAAAGGTATTCATCCTCATAGTCCAGTTCATCGCTCATGTCCGAAACGAAATGGTTCTGAGGGCCATCCTGGAACGGAGCTTTGCCCTTGAACATCCTCATCATATTGTTTTCTTCATATAACTCGGCAAGGACCTTGTTCGTTATTTCATAGACATACGGGTCGTAGATCCTTGACGTGGCTTTTTCGAACATCCATGCCTTTGTTTTTTTATACATATCCTGGAGTGTCATAGTTACCCCCTGTTAAGAAAGGGAGGCCGAAGCCTCCCTTACGATTATTACGATAATGCTTCCGCAGAACTTACGTAGATGCCTTTTGCTTTCGTCTTGAGAGCAAATGCATCGTAGAGCCAACGGACTTCCAGCAGAGCGCCAGAGATTCCAACCGGGTCAGAGTGGACTTTTGCGTCCTTAATCTGGGTCGGGGTCAGAACGACAGACTTCTTGACTACCATGAAGTTCAGGGTCTTGCCCAGGAACGGGTTGTTGCCAGTGCCTTTGGTCAGGTATGAATCAGGAACAGGAACGATTTGCATACCTCTTACCTTGCCCATGACGCCTCTTTCCAGGTTTCTCTCGCCAAGTTTGTCAATGTTCAGGAACTCTGGAGATGCCAGCAGTTTGCCGAAGTTCGTTTCGGTGATGTAGCAGTAAGCATCTGCAACATCGGTCTCTGCGTTTCTAATGGCGGTAACGCCTGCGGAAATCGCATCAACGATATTGGACTTCGTCAAAGAAGTATCGGCGTTTTTCTGGACATCACTTGCCCAGTCAACTGCCGTCATGCCAGAAGCCAGAAGACCAGACCAGCGAGCCAGCGAATACTTGTCAAACATAGGAACGAACTGTTCCCTCAGTTCACGAGCCATGACTGTTCCAGCGTTCTTAATCATCATCTGCTGGGTGTTGTTGCCCTTGTCAACGGACAGAGAAACTGCCTTGTCCTGGGTCAGGGTCATCAGCTGGTAGGTATCTGCTACTTCATAGGTGCTGCCGTAACGTGCGTGAGTGCCTGTAATAGCGGTGTCGTTCAACGGTCTGTTGTAGTCCGTCGGTGCGTAAGTGTTGATGGTCCATACCTTGATGGACTTTACGCCGTCCCAATCGTATTCTTTGGACGTTTTGCCAAGGATTACGGAATCAGTATAAAACTTATCAACGATTTTTTTAGAATATTTGTCGGCTAAATTGATAGTTGCCATTTTGGTTTACCTTTCCTGAGCATTCGCTCATCCATTGAGGAAACCCTTCAGGAAATCGTCTGAATCAGCACCTCCAGCGTTGGTCGTGTTGCCTAACGATTTCTTTTTGTTTTCCTCGTTAAGTTTGCTGGCTTTAGCCTGAGGAGATTCTCTTAGGAACTTGTTGTAAGCTTCCAGTAACGTATAACCCTGTTTCACATAATCAAAGACCTTCGGGTCGATCGACTCAGGTCCTTTCTCACGGAACTCCGGGTATTCTCCTAGAAACTTGTCAACATCCTTCTGGATCCTCTCAGCCTCGGCGTCAGCGGCCTGCTTCTCCTGATCTTGGAATTTCTTTTCCTGATCAGACATGGACTCGTTTACCTTTGCCGCAGCAATCTCTTCCAAAATCTCATCGCTTACGTCAGCGTATTTTGGATCTTCCTTCATTGCTTCGACTTCGTTGGCAATCTGGTACTGGATCTCTGTGTCATTGAGCATGTTCAACAGTTCGCCAACTGAATTAAGCCCATGCATACGGGTGAGCCTCTGAAGAGGTTCATAAATCTTGTCGTAATTCATTCCCTTCTGCGCATAAGAACGTGCATCCTCTTCATTAAGAGTTTGTTCTTCGCCGTTGTAGGTCACTTTAAGACCAAAGGGATTTGACTCTTTTGGAGTCTCTTCTGTTTCTTCCGAAGTTTCCGTGGTATCTTCCGCTTCTTCATCAAACAGGTTTTCTTCCGTCTCGTCGGAAAACACGTTTTCTTCTGTCTGAACCTGGTTTAGTTCGTCCATTTTTTTCTCCTTGACCTATGGTTGGGTCATATATGAAACGTTATAAAGGAACGGTTTCATCTGCCGGGGTGGAGCCTCTGGCTTCCATCTGCTGCAACATCATCTGCTGCTGCTGATAGGCTTTCAGCAGTTTTGCTTTCTGCGGGATGTACTTGTTCGGCACTACTGAAATGTAAGTACCCGGATCGATCCATCCTGCCTGAGCAATTTTATCTAACGTGTTGATCTGCGCAATCTCACTGAACTGCGCGCCATTGCCGATATCGACTTTCAGATCGAAATTGAGATTCCTCAACAAAGAGAAATCAACAATGGCCAACTGGTTGTCGTCTGTCATTACCTGTCTTACTCCGTAGGAGCAGGCGACGATATCTATTAAATTGCGGACGGTGTCTTCCCAGAATGCATAGAAATCCTGTTTCTGGATCTCCAGCGGTGTGGAAGAGGTTTCCTGCAGTGCGATAATAGCTGAAGTGTTATCAGGCTTCACATTGCCCAGAGACGCGTCTGTAACGCCTAGACAGTCTTTTGTTTTGGCATAAGTGTTTTCAGCCAATTCGATAATGTTGTTACTGAAATCCGGGATCTTGATGAAATCAATGAACTTCCCTGCGATATCGATTCCAGCCACCGCCTGCGGCGAAGTGGATTCCAGAAAGTCGTTGATCTGGACTTTGTTCTTATCGAAAATAATTTTCGGGAATGCACTCTGCAATCCATACATCTGCGCTATCGCATAGCATTTATTGATATAGATCTGGTTCGGTATGACGGATGTCATCGGAGAATTGTAGCAGTACGAATTCTTCATGATGTCCCACCCGAAACACGAAATAGGATATCTTCTGTAGCCAAGATTTGTTGGTTCGATCAGCGTATAATCCTTGGTACACTTGGTGAACCATACTTCCTGATCTTTTTTGTAATACTTAATTAAAACGGTAACGAGGTTGGTTGAATCATCGTTTGCCTGAAGGTTGTCGTTGTCCGGGCTGATTGATTCGACATCCTCTTTCGGAAGACCGTATTTCTTGGCTTCTTCACGAACCTGACTGACGTCCTGCCTCAATGCAACAATAATGTAAGGCTGGGTCTGAATGTCGTTGGAATAGGGATTGCCAAAGTAGATATTGGTGTTGTCGATCAGCTGATTCTCAACACGCCCTTTCATTTCCTGACCCGTTTCGATGTCGGGATTGAAAGTCTGCATCATATAACCCGAACCGTCAACAAACGCATTGCGGATCACCATCTTTGATGCTTCTTTCATTCTTGCAACTTCGATGATGTTCTCCAGCTCTTTGGAAATAGGAGTCATTCTTTCTACATCGTCGGCAAACTCGCTTAAAGGCACGATATTGATCGCAATGTCGTTAGACCCTATAGTTGCCACCATGTACTTTCCGCACCTCTGAAGGACGTTAAAAACGGGCGTAGGAAGGTTTTCCGTCTTCAAACCCTCCCATTGACGGCCGTCCCAGAAGTTTTCATTCCGTTTGACTATTTCATAGATGTTGAGGTTGGACAGATACTGAACGCCCTTCTGGTATTCCGCCCATATTTCGATTGGTTCAGTCTTCATCCGTTATAATTCCTCCATCTCATCATCTCTTTGATGAATTCCTTATTCTCCTTTGTGGCGACTACCCCATCTTCCCGAGGTTTCTTCGTGCCTAAGTAGTAGCCAAGAATAAGAAAACCGAAATTAAAAGCACCCATAAGGATGCCGCATAACATAATAAGTACAAAGTTCACTTTCTTCTCCGTCTCCTTTTTCTTCTGCGCCTCGCTCTTAATGGAGCAAGCTCGGGATCTGGTTCATTGTCTTCTTCCGGATGGTAGTCGAAGTTCTCTTTGAATACCTCAAGATATTTCTTATCTATTCCTCTGCCCATCTGTTCTCCTTAATGCCTTGACGTAAGACGAACCAAATTCCTCAGTAAAAGATGTGACTTGAGTGTTATAGTGGCTGGAATACGTTGGATGCCATTTGTTTGAACCGCCATCGTTTGTATGTGTGTCTCTTTTGTCTCTCATAAATCCCCCTAATAATTGAAGAACGCAAGGTCTTCATCATATGTTTTCTCAACGGTTCTCGGTTTCCTGTTAGGCAATTGCGATAATGCATGGTAGCCTATCGCCAATCCCATCACCAGGTCGTCGTGCGTTCCCTCGCTTGCTTCCGCACGTCCACGCGCATTGCGGACGAAACTCAGCATCTCCTGAAGAGTCTCGCGGTCGTTGATCCGGTCGATGTGTTCACGAACTATCTCAACCAGTTCGCTTATGATAAGCGGTCTTGTCAAAGATGTCGTTTTGAAGCCGTATCGTTCCTGTACGTCGGAAACGATGGAATCCACGTTCTCGCGCACATAAAGAGACGGATATTTCAATCTTTGAAGTTCGCGGTTTGGAAAAGTATCGAAGTTCGCCTCAATCGCAATAAGGGAACGGTAGTAAGCGCCTAAACAATACATCTGCTTGACATATAAGTCCGCATCGAACTGCTGGTGTAAAGTAGCGCACAAATAACCTGTCTGGTCGATTACCTGCCCTACGAAGAAGTCACTTCCTTCTCCGGCGGTATCTCCGCCTATCACGCTTGGTCCGGAAGGTTCTTTGTATATTTTGATATACCCGTAGGGATCGTTTACCCAGTGGATATTCGTCAAATGTAAACCATCATAGTCGTAATTGAAGTAACCCGTCCTTAATGGCGGTCTCAGATCTTTCATGTGCTCCAGGATCAGTTCGTTGTTGAATATGGACGTGCCTGATGTGATGAAAGCTTCCTCAGGAGTAATGGGGTATTCCTGGCGGAACTTTATTTCGTCGTTGCCGCAGTTGTTGGCGATGCACCACCTTCGCCACTCCAGTTGATCAAGAGTGAGGTCGTAACGGATCTGGATGTCCTTTTCGTAATTGTTTAACGTAAACCCCGTATAAGGACGGGTATACTCCGGATCGGCGTACCACGGAAAAAATACGGGTACGTAATCATTTCTTCCGTTCACCGCGTCCTGCCATAACGTATAGAAATAGTTGAAACCGTTTGCGGTACTTTCCATGACGATTAAAGAGTCGTCGGTCATAGGTACGGCCTGGTTCAACGCTAAGAGAGCTTCTTCCGGGTGTTCCCAGAAAGCCACCTCGCTTAAGTGCGCGAATTTGTACGTTGAGCCACGGGTGGCGTCGGAAGCGACCATCACTCGGATGGAACTTTTTAATCCATTCTCTCCATCGAAAACTATTTCCTTTGCATTTGAATATTTTTGCTGGGGCTTCATCGCATCCGGCAATTCGGATATGAACAGTTTGGTCATGTTGAATATCGCGCTTGCGGATTCAGCTAAATGCGCCATTATCACACTTGACGTGTTGGGAGTCAACATGGTCATCGCGGTTATAAAGGCTTCGGTAATAGTTGAAATACCCAGCTGACGGGCTTTCAATACAATTAAACGCGTAGGCTTCTTTCCGTAACTCTCTTTTATGGTGTCGTAGAATTTCGATTGGGAGTCGTTGAACTTCAAACCTATTAATTGGCCTTTTTTATCTCTTATTTTAAAAAGTCCCTCGATGAACTCCCTTACCGTGAAATTAGCTCTGCTATCGCTCACTTCGTATGCTCTAGAGTTCGACATCGTGGTTCTTCGCCCATGCTTCGATTGTTAAACTCTGATCCAGTTCGACTTTGTCCGTCGGTTTCTGTCCCGTAGTGTCACGAATGTACTGCGCTGCCTGGACGTCTCCCATCAACGCTCTCTGGATCATTGCAATATTAATTGCGGTCTGGATAGAAATGTTCTGCCCTTCCATTTCCTCAAGAGAAAGAAAATCTTCCGAATCCGCGGGGACGCCTTTTCTCATTGCCAAAGACAATAAAAGCAGGAGTTCCTGCTTCATGTTCTTTTTCTTTTCTTCTTCTATCTTCCTTAATTCCTGGTTCTTCTTCCTTTGAATGACGCCTTTAGCCTGGCGTTCACGGGCATTTTCAGGAGTGAACGGTTTCTGGTAGGATTTGAACTTTTCTATACTGGCTTTCTGCGCTTCAGATAACGGTTTCTTTGCCATAAAACCCCCTAATTATCTACGATACTACTTTAATATATTTTTATTTGGTATGGATACCATCTGCTGCGGTTACGGAAGGGGAAAATAATGGCGATTTGAAATGGACGTTCTTATACGTTCATATGTCCGGTCAAAAAATCGGTCATACCCCCTCCCCCTCCCCTATCTTTATGGTTGTCCCCTTCAAGGGACTCTTATGTCCTTTATCCATGGGACTTTATCCACATTCATGGCAGAAACGTGGCGATAATACCCAGCAGAAGCAGTCGCATCGGTGTCGTTACGTATGGGTACTGTCCGAATATTTGGACATGTTTCTAGTTATCTCATCATGTATATTGCGTGGCGCTGGTGTGAAGTTGCTGGCGTATTTTTTGTACTGTCTCATTGTCTCTGTACGTGTGTGTCTGTCTCTGTCTGTATGTATCTATCCCTATTGAAGCATCCAGCCAGCCATATTTCTTCTCTTGCTGGGCAATGGCGCTAGGATCGGGAGCACCTTTTCCTTTTTGCTGGGACAAGGATAAATACCTTATTTAAGCGCTGGGAAACTTTTCGCATCAATCGTTCGTTTTGTGCTTGACATATCCCAGTATATGCCCTAAAATGGGAGACAGATGGACATATCCCAGTATATGCGGGCAGATGTCCAAACGTCCCCGACGGGCATCCGTGCAGAAGGAACGGACACGACCTGTCGGTAGATTAAGCAGACGCTCTCGTTCTTTGAAAACCTATATCAATTTCATTCATTGTTTCTTGGCTGGGAGTCTATTCCAGCCATAGCCACACGATTCATTCGTATGGCTATGGGCGTAATAGACGCTAGAAGGAGAATCAATATGAAACAGTACACAGTAACACAGACGGAAGGATACATGGGTGGTGGTGGTTACATTGGATGCAACTATCATCTGTGGAATTACTCAGAGAAGCAACTCAAATCGCTTCTGCTTCAAGAGTTCAAGGAAAACGGCATCAAAGCCAGCATCCGTAAGAATCGTGGTGGCTGGTCTTACTCGCTGACTATCACAGTCAAAGCAAGCGAAAACGACCTAACTGAAAACGTCGATGACTGGGACAAGCAGTACGGCATCCAGTGTAATCAGTACAGAGACCACGACGACAGATTCACGGCTGATTTCAACAGAAAACTGAATCTCATCTATCGCATAGTCAATTCATTCAACTACGACAAGTCCAACGCTATGGTCGATTACTTCGACGTAGGTTTCTACTATCACGTCGACGTCAAGTGTTAGAAACTGCTGGTTTACCACCAGCATTGAGTATCCGTTTACGGGTATTCAATGGTGCTGGTAAGCACTAGAAAGAAGGGAAACAATGTTATACGCAATTGACTTTAAAGCAGGCACTTATCTTTACGATGATATCGATTGTGGCGATAACGATGAAGTGTTCATCGAATACGCTCATGACAGTGAAGGCGATGGAATTGATTACCAGTTTGTAATCGACGACCGGTATGCCGTCACTAGACCGAGATATGACAAGAGATATGCCGTCCTGCTGGTTGAGAACGATGGAACGCAGGTAGCGACTATCGGCCTTTACGGGCAGATTAAGAAGTATTACGACATCATGTATATCGAAAAGGTATTCAAACTGGATGACCTGCTGACCAAAGGCGTCCTGCTTTAAGGAGAGAAACATGAAAGTGAAAGACGTATTTGCTCTGCTGGATGACTGTACGCAGTTATACATCTGCGATGAAACGGGAGTCGTAATTGTTGATATTTCTTGGCAATGGCACGACATCGCAAGCGAACTGCTGGATGCCAATGTTATCAACATTACGACGTATAACTACGGCATCGAAGTGGACGTGGACATCGAAACAGAGTAACGGCTGATGATTATCAGCCATAGGTATCCAATCCATTTGGATATCTATGGATGCTAAGGCATCAAAGGAGACAACATGAGAAAGAAATTGAACACAGACATTTACTTTGACATCGCTAACGGGGACGTCTCTGTTGCCATTCGGGACGGGGATTTTGTAGACGCCAGCGTCGTCCATTGTGGTGCATGGTTCACGTACGATACCGATGAGAAGGACGACTTCCTTGAGTACATCGGTCTCACATGGGACGAGGTGCTGGAAATCGCAAGCATTGAAGATGCTGAACGTGATGGCGATATGGTCAATATCCGTTTCATCAATGGCAAGGTCAAGACGATACCGATGCAAGGCTGGAAAGAAGCGCTGGAACAGAGCAAACTGACCAAAGCACAGAAATGGGTTCTGTACAGAAAGATTGGCTTTAGGGTCTGGCAGAGAAACCAAGACAAATCGTTCAAGATGTTTGGAAGGTATCCACACCAGTTATCTGCAGAAGAGACGGCAGAATGGCAAAGGGAATGTCTGTAAAGGCTGGTGCTTCCCAGCCACGGGTATCCAGTCATGGGTATCCATGAGTGCGAAGCACTGAAAGGAAACAAAACAATGAAACTGAATGATTATCTCAACACTGAACATGACCACATCTACGTGGGAGCGTACGTCGGGCAGACTCTTAACTTACTGCCGGAAAGCGACCTTCATGACGTCGACCTCGACTATGAGGTCATCATGATTGAACATGATGACGACCTCATCGAAGATGGCACTTGCACAAATCTTGTCATTGAATTGAAGGACTACCAGTCTCTCATTACTGACCTCAATGATCGGGATCGAAAAGCAGAGATTCTCAAAGCCGTCGAAGAAGGTTCGATGTATGACTGGCTCTGCAATAACTACCATCGCTTAAGAGGTAACGAGATGCTGGACATCTTGAAAGAGTATGTCTACTACATGGAGTCGAACATGTTCGATACCGACTATATCGCAGAAGAGTTAGAAGACATTTTGTAGGAAGGAGAGAAGCGTGAAACACGTAAGAATCACGTACGCCACTCAGAGCCTCATTTACCAGCAGACTGTAGCGTTTCCAGACGAATACAACTCTGTGAAGGAAGATGACTTGAAGAACATGGCAATCGGTGTGCTGATGGTTTATGAAGCTGACCACAAGAATCGCTATCTACGGATAATTGACGAAGTGGTGACGGACTGATGCGAGCTAGGTTCTGCCTAGCTTTATCCCCTCAGTTATGAAGGGATAAAGGTGGATAGAACACCGAGAAAGGAAACAATATGAACGAAAAGAAAGTATTAAATGACTGGTGGACGCTGGACGATGGCACGAACCATTTCACTACCATCGGCTATGCCGTGGACGTGTACGACTACCTCTGGAAAGAGATTACCGAGTACGTCGCTAACAATCCTCTTGAGGGCGTTAGGAACATGCAGTATCACTACGATGTGCTGAAAGAGTTAGAACAGATCGCCTACGACGAAAAAGACTACGACAACGACAGAGAAAGAAAACTGTATCGGCTGGACATTGAAGACTGCTACCCTACTCTGTCTGTACTGGAAGCCAGTGACGTCAATGAGAAGAAAGTGCTTAACGTCTACGTGTGCGACAGAGGTGGTCGCTTCACTGTCAATTGTCCCGAGATGGAGCTGATGGAGTCTGTGGAAGCAGAGAATGTCTTCTACTGCTTGAACGACTTCACAATCGCCCGTAATGATCGGGACGTAGTGATTAGATGCATCGACTGAGCGAGCTGGTATTTACCAGCTTTAGGTATCCGTATCACGGGTATCTAAAGGTGTTAAACACCAAAGGAGAAAGATATGAAATTGAACAAGTATTACACGAAGCTGGACGCAATCCGTGACGAGCTGGATGAACTGATCGGTGAACTCGAAGAGAAGCGTGATGCCATCGAAGATCGGGCATGCGAACATGATCGGGATATGACTGACGCAGAGCAAGAGAGATACGACGCTTTAGACCAGCAGATTGAGGACATCCGTGATGCGATCGATAACATCGGGTATGCCATTGATGACATCGAGGAGTACTGCTGATGTTTTGGGACGACGACGACAAGATTATCGGTCACCCCTGGGTAATCCTCAAAGACCTTGAGACCTGGGACTTGGACGAAGATGAAGAACCACTCCGCCAGGAGCTAAAAGATCAGCTGGAAGCGATGGACTGCATGTACGTGATCTGCCACTACCATCCAATGGGAGCGTGGTTCGTGCAAGAGCTGGTGGCTAGGTAATTCCTAGCCTAGACTACCCGATCAATTGGATAGTCTAGGGTACGAAGTACCGAGAAAGGAAACAATATGGAAATCAAACTGACAGAAGAAGAGATCGTGCTCTTACAGACTGCGCTGGAATATGACTGCGAAAGTCTTGAAGAGACCATCGCTGACAATGAACATTACGAAGAGATGGCAGAGTCCGTCAAGGACTGGAAAGATCAGCTGGACGCAAAAGACAGACTGTGGGAAAAGCTGGAAGCGTTGAAGGGAGAAACAAAATGATCAAAGCTAGAATCAAGACCTGGTCGGGTGGAAAGTACGGCAGATGCGGTGAATATATCGCCATCGTCCAGCCCGAATACTTCAAAAACGGGAAGATCAAAAAGACTGATTTCAAGGTCATCAAGACGCTGGGAACAGTGAAGAAGGGTTACCACCATCAGTGTGCTAACTACAGTGAGAGCATTGCCGAAGTCATCGAAGATTTCGGCAACGATCTCTCGATCATGCTCTACAAATATGAGCCGTACGTGTGCAGATGGTATGGCGAGCAGCTGGTCCTGGTCGGACCGCAATCGTTAGAAGATGCCCTGGAGCGTGATGATTACAAAGGCGATGCCAGGTATATCGACGATGAAATCTACTGCTACGTCGATGATAACGTGCTTTATTCCAGCGAGGATGAGCTGGATCAGTACATAGACAAGTACATTGATTGAAGGGAGAAAAGGAATGAAACCAAACGTATTGCATTACGATGACCACACACTTATCGGTACTGCTACCGATCTCTATCTCGAAATGAGAAGAAAAGTTGCCGAAAACATGCTGGACGATGCAAAGGTAAATATAAGTGACGCTTTGCTTGACATAGAGTTACTTGATGAGCTGAGCTCCATCATGAGTGATGCGCTCCAGGATGAAACTGCACTGTATATGATCGTATGGAGTGCCATGCACTTCCCGTCGATTTGGAAGCTGGAAGCTGGCAAAGAACCACTGTGGGAGAAATGAAGGGAGAAGATGACAAGCTCTACATGTAGCTTGTCTCCCTTAATGTGACCGATGGCAGTCGCAAGTCTGCATGAAAAACACAGAGCGAGGGAGGAAAAAAGATGGAATTAGAAAAGATCACTAAAGAAATCGAAGAGATCGCTATCGATTTCAAGTATGACAGTTACGGCGTAACTGATCCCGAATTGAGGGAATCCGTTGCAAGCCGTCTCCATGATGAATGGATGAAGCTGGGTAACTTCGCTGACGATGAAGAAAAGATGAGAGACTTCCGGGAGCTGACAAAAGAGCAGTTCCTGGAAAGCTACTCTTACCTAACAGAAGAAGAGTACGACAACACCATGCGGATCGAAATGGAATCATGCCGTGATGAGATCGCCAACGTTATCGATCACCTGGACAGGATCGACATCCGCCTGGGCGATAATGAATGGAAACTGCATTACACAATCGGAAACTGTATCGACCAGCTGGAAGGTGCGATGTATGAACTGATGTATGGAGAGGAGTGAGAATGAAAACGATTGAAGAAGCTTTGCGGGAAATGTTCGATCTGTATTACGTGAAGTCTTTCACGGCAGAAAAGGACGAGGATGGGAATATCTATGTCGAAGTCGAATACGAAGAAACCAACCAGGAGTGATCTGCTCCAGGCAGTGATCGAGCTGGAAAAGTCGATCGAGGCATTTAAAGACGATGAAAAGCTCTATGCTTTACTGAAAGAAAACTTGAGAAAGATACGGAACATCCTTTATATTTAATATAAAGGGGTAATGAAATGGAGAAGGAATTTAACCAAATGGAATACATTAACAAGTACAATAAGCAGACGTACAAGAAGTACACGATTATGATCCGAAAAGATAACGAAGCGGTTATCAACCATCTAGAAAAGCAAGCAAACAAAACCGGGTATATTCTTAAACTGATTGAAGAGGATATGAAAAAATAGCTCCCTATTTGCGGGAGCTTTTTTTTATGTCTTTTCTAATCAAAGACCGGATGTAATCTGCTTTCCGTTGGCTGGGGATCGACTCCAGCTTTTCGATAATGTCCTTGTCGATCATGAGATCGAACACCATTTCATAGCGTTTCTTTGTCTTGATCATTCAATACCCTCTCCAATTCCTTATTGATTCTGTTCTGCAAAGCATTTGTGGATAGGAACATCTTGGTTGCAATACTCTCCATCGTGTTCCCGTCCACGTAGATGCTGATTACGGCTTGTTTAAGCGACGTTTCCATTTGATTGAGTATTTCATCGATGTAATGGACTTTCGCTTCTGTGAGACTCTTATTGCGTTCGTGATGATCGATCTCGTTTCGGATGCGATACTCCAGCTCCTTATTGGGGACAGAAGACATCGGTATCCTGGACGGATCTAATCCATGCACCGATCCAGGCAAGTGAGAATAGCAGATGTCTATAAGAGACTGCAAAGCTTCAATCCGTGAAAGATTGAAGCTATATGCACGTAACTCGTTCTTAAATGCCTTTACCCGTTTGCTCTGCATTTCTCAAAAGAATGGTAGATCGTCTGGTGAAACCTTGAATCCCGTAGCGTCTCTGCCGTCTCCACTCAATGTCTCCTGGTAGTCCCATTTCGGTCTGGTCTCAAGCGTTCTTTTCGATTCGACTGGTTTGCTATCCAGGAACTCGACATTGCTGACTAGAATGTAATCAGCGTACATCTTCTGTCCATTCTTTTCATAGGACTCGGATTTGCACCTTCCTTCTACGTAAATCTTACTCCCTTTTCTGCAGTAATTGGATATAAGTTCCGCCGTCTTTTCCCATGCTCGGCACTTGATAAAATCTGTGGTCTTCTTTTCACCGTATCCTTCGTTGACGGCTACTTTGAAATCCAGCAGAGACTTCCCGGATTGAGTCTTCTTCAACTCCAGGTCGTTAGAAATGTTACCAATCAGTAATGCTTTATTCATATGTCTCCAATCTGTATCCGTTCTCCCATTTTTTTGAGCGATACTTTATACCAGCTTTACGCAAATCGCCACGCCACTCGTCAATGTCTCTCACAAAAGTAGCTCCGTACAATTTCAGCATGGCGATAATGTTATCCAGATGTTCCTGGCGTTCCTTTTCGGCTTTCGTCGGTTTCGGTTCTTCATTGATATGGCGGGCAGCCTTCCGGAGAAACTTCACCTTGTATTTACGTCGCAGCATCCAGTTATTATTGACGTAGTTGTACACCGACATGCGATCATACAACTCATATTCCTTTACGATCTCATTGGCAGTGCCGCTGAATACCATTTCATCCCCTTCGAACACCCCGTAAATGTTAGCCATCAATCCCTGATCACCCAGGTCTTTCTAGCCTCAGCTTCAGCGATCTTTTTTTTCTCGGCCTTGATCCTGTTTTTTTCCTTGTCGGCTTTGAACCATTTGGCTATTTTCTCTACAAAATCGGTGTCGAACCAGATATTGAGTACAGTTCTCAACACGAACATAAAGCCTATCAGCAGAATGGTAGTTGCCATCACAAACAGGTTGCCAAGAAACAACGTAGCCATAAACTCGATCATTGTTCACCCCCTTCCATAAAATCTACACAATCATTCCAGCCCTTATCATAATCAGATATCTCATGCGTTGGAACATTGCCGATTCCGACAGAATTCCAATAGACATGGGTTTCTCGTTTCATTGGCATCGGTTTAAGAGGACACCAACTAGGTTTTTCACCATAATGGCTTTCTATTTTTTCGGCATTGCATACCATAATTTCCTCGTTTTCATCATCTAAACCATCTATGTGCATAGGGCATTTCCAACAATCACTTGGCATATCAATTACTAATATTGCTTTCATCGATTTCTCCTCATAAGATACAGAGCGAATATGATATTCACAATATTCAGGATTATTAGAACATTTAGCATAAAATCTTCTGTCATTTCTCTAACTCCTTAATTCTCATCAAGCCATTTGACTTCCTTGTAGATTCTGTTATGCAATTCATCTATGGTGATTTCTTTGCCGTCTTCTCGGTCATACCATAATCCATTGTCCTGCAAGAACCATCGCTCTTTACCGAACGTAGCAGAACCGATAGAACGGACAAGTGAGATATACTCTTCTTTCCAATCAATCATTTCTTTCACAAGTATTCCTTTCATTTCCCTGTTCGCTTTTGCCAAGATAGTAAGCCATCAAACATAAGACCATCATCGATTGCCTGTTTATGGAAGGATTGGTGTCAAAGTAACTTTCTATTATTACTTTCAGTTTTTGCTCACCATTCATTTCCTTGTAAATGACATCCCCACTTGGAATAAAATCAGATATTGTTTTCATTTTTTTCACCCCAACTTACATGTCCATCCTTCGCCTGTGATGATGTGCAGACAATCATTGAATCCGTTGGCATAGATATGTTCATCATGGTCCGGGACGTTTTCCCATTTCTCTTCGGGCAATGTTTTAAGAGGACACTCTTCAACATCAGATGCACATTTCTTTAAAGGTGTGCAGATAAGAGCCAAGTCCCAATAGGACCGCAGAGGACACGTTTCACATGAATCAGGCTCTTCGATTATCAGCATCTTTTTCATCGTTCCCTCCTTCGATCACTTCATTGATCTTGTTTCTGTAGAATTCGTAGAAACTGACCCAGTCGGCTTCATCGTCTCGATCCCACTTGTTCATCATCCTTGCAGTTAGAAATCCGGCAAGGATATCCCTCTGGTTTGATGTCATGGTTCTCTCCAGTAGAGATCGGGATGCTCCGGGAAGTACTCGTCATATTCCGGACATTCTTCCGGACCGTCCTCTCCAAACTCATCAAGATCCCAGGGAACTTCTCCTCTGTTTTCGATCAGTTCGCACCAGGATACTTCAAACTCATCGCAGCGGAAGTGTACGCAGCCAAGACAATTCGGCATTACCTTTTCCTCCAGTTATCGTTACGATCACTCATCTTCATCTCCGATCCGAATGTAGTATTCGATATCTGCTCCGCAGTTGGCACAGTGGCAGACATGAATTATACCTTCCCCTTCCATGCCATAGTCTTCGAACGAGAAGTCGCTCTGCCATATGACTGAATCGCATCCACAATGGAAGCACTCGTATGATCCACGCACTTCGGGATCTGAAACTTCGATAGGATATTCCTGGCCCAGTTCGATCTGCTCCCCGTTGGCGTACAGTTTGTAGTCGATGGTCAGCTTGTCCAAGCTATGCCCTTCCGGGACGTCAATTAAGAATACTGCTTTCATTTGTCTCCTTCATGTCCTGACATAACCTTACGGCGTTCACTATTTCTGCCAACGTGAAGCTGGGCGTATCTTTCAGTGCTATTTTGGTGTTATGCCATTCGCAAATAATCTTCCCAAACTCATCCGTGTCGATCCACCTGGAATCCCAGCTCTTAAAAGAGGGTATACTGTTCTTCGTAGTCTTCACTTCCGTCTCCATACTTTTCTTCAATCCGATCTATCTCCTTTTCTAACAAATCCCGGATGTTACAGTAGTCCACCCAGGTAATAAATCCCCAGGAATACCCGTTCTTCATCCACTTGATCTTCTTGTTTAGAAGACGGCATTCATTGTGTTCTTCCTTGGGACAGTCACTCCACCATTTCATCGATAAATCTCTCCAGTTTCCAGACGCATATATCCAGCTCTGCCTTGGCTATAATCAGCTCGATCATATCCGTCTCATTTCCTTTAGGATGTCCGCCAGTTCCTCGTCGCCCAGCTCCATATTGTCTGCGTCATCGTAGACAGGAACTGTCGTATCTTTTTCGGTAGGACGATGTTGCTCCCAGGTGATAAGCTTCTGTTTCCAGTTCTTGACCGGGTTTCCTTTAGAGTCCTTCCACTCTCCAATAGTGAAGTAATCGTAGAAGACTTTAGGATCGACAGAGCTATTCCTGGACTTGCAATAAGCTTCAACTTCATCCAATGTAGGGGGATTATAGGGGGTTATATTCTTTCTTCTTATCTTCTTCTCTTCTTTATTTGTTGCCCTTTCAGAGTCCCCTCGTTTGCCCTCTGGCTTATCCGTTCGTTTGCCCTCGTCATCGTCGCAACCTTGATATTCTGCCCATTTTACGACGTTTATGACAGTCCATCTGTTTGTCCTGCTGACTGTGATTTCACCCGTCTTTTCAAGCTTTGATATGGCAAGTCGTATCTGTTTAGGTGATAGCCCAGTCTCGATAGACATGTGATTCACACTCGATGCGAAGCTGCCTTTCGGTATGACCTCGCCTTGCCATTGGCTTGCCTCCGGGTTTGCCCTCAGTCTGACGTACTCCCAGAAGTGGGCGGTGGGAACATCGGTGAACCAGCCCCAGTCAAGAGTCTTGCGCCAGTCCTTTACCCATCCGTTCATAACTGTTTCCCTTCTACTCCGTACTCCCGGTTCAGTTCATTCTCGGTAGTCCTGACATCCAGCTTAATGGCATTGATCAGTTCCTGCTGGGATGCATACTGAACTTCAAGATTCTTGTACATCTGCTTCAAGGCGGCCATCTCTTCATTGCCGTCCAGGGTGTTGTCGATCTCTGCGTTGGATCTCCCCTTTGACCGTTCGATGAGATACCGCTTTGAATATTCGATTTCATAATCTGCTTTCGCCTGGTTCATTCTGAGACCAAGGGATGTATAGTCTCTGATTGCCTGATACAATCCCTTGATCTTGTCCTGGACCTCCAGATAGAGATTATCCATTTTTCTTGAGGACATATCTTGCATAGTCATATGTCCTTCCATCTGCATCGGTCTCGTTCTCCATGATGGTGGCGATATCTACACCGCGCTTACGCAGATCACAGATACATGAACTTAAACGATAGCAGCCATATCTCTCCCACGCCTGCCTTGGCGTGATGCCCTTCTTATACCTTTTGAGATGGGCATAGATCTTGTTGATGTAGTTTCTTCTCATGCTCTCACCACATACACGTTGTACGTGTTCCTTTCACGGTAGACCGTCCAGTCAAGGTTGTGCTGGCGCTTGTATACGCCAAGCGACGTCACCGCCCGGTCTTTTTCTTTTGCACTCTTAAGCGAAAGTTTCAGCGTCTTGGAACTTGTCTCTCGCCACTGGTCAAAAATATCAGCCCACTTCCTGTCGCGTGTAGCAACGTCAATTGAGTTGATGTCGAAATCTTCCAGCATTTCAAATTGGATTTTTTCCATTATGTCTCCTTAATATTGATTCCATACAGTTCAGCCATAAGGCGCTTTTTAAGCTTGTAGACGTCCGTTTTGAATCCCTTGGTATCTTCTACCACCATAGATCCATTCTCGTAGTAGACGAAGTCTGCGTAGTATCTAATCTCACGCCCATGTTCTGATTTCTTTACGAGTGGGAATGCCACCTGCAGCTTGAGACCTTTTATCTCCCCAGCCTTCTCCATCAGTTTCAGCTCCTCATACCTTTTAGCTTCTTTCTGCGATGGGAAATTATGTCCATCAATCACCATATGCTTTGCATGGTATTTAGAGGTAGTTCCTTTTGAATGTTTCCATGTAGGCGTCATGTCCATACTCTCCTTCAAACACGCTCTGTGCGTATCTCTTCAGTTTTAGATCTAATTCCCTATTCATGTGAACCCCCTGAGAACTCATGTTGTGATGGGCAGGGCATAACCAGACCTGCATCCCATACTCGATGCTCTTTTGCCTATAGGGACCAAAGAACACCTCATGATGATGAAGACCATTACGTTTGCCGCATACCCAGCATTCCTTAGTGCTTTGAAGATTCATAGGTTTCAATTAGATCAATACACTCCTCATTCGTTTTTGGTTTCACTTTGTATACCTTTGCCTTGGTAAGATTTCTAGGCAGATGGATGCAGTACCCTACATCGCTCTGCTTTCCCATGGCAAGGTAGTATAGACCAAGCTGCCACTCCAGATTCTCCTTATGGTACTTGGCGGTTGCCTTGATGTCCCATAGGATTCCATTCTCATCAAGGATGTCGTAGCGCCCACAATAGTAATTCTTGTAGTTGACTATCTGCTCCATGTCCTTGACCTTGCTGAGATTGTTAACTCTCTTGAGTTCAATGTACCTATGGACCTCATCGGCATACTCTTCTACAAAGTCGCCAGTATTTTCGTAGTACTCTATGGAGTCATGAACTCCGGTGCCGCGGATTCTCGCCTTCTCCAGAATCGCCTCGGGGATATCCTTGTAAATATCCCCGGTGGCATATGCGACCAGTGTGGTCACGGATGGAACGAGTATCCCATCCACCATGTACTGGTGGGTCTCTGCGATGTAATCAATCTTCATGCCGCAGTTTTTCTTCCAGTTTCGTCAGCAGTTCGGATGCCTGTTCGACGGTAAGGTGCTTGATGTCGTTTACTGATTTGACATTGATCTCCTTGAACTCATCGATCAGTTTCTCCTTGTACTGACTCAGCTTGTCGACCTGGAATCTAGTGGCGTAGTTGATCTTCTTATCATCAGGAGATCCGCTTACCGCGTCCACAAGGTCGTTCTCGGTCAATTCAGTGGCCAGCATCCACAAGTAGCGGCGGCAGTAAGTAATCTTGCTGCCAGCGTTTTGGATCGGGTTCTGACTGTTATTAGCCTCGGCGGTAGGAAACTTGTAGACCATCTCCTCATTGCCTTTGCCAATCACCAGGTATGCAAACTCAATGTCCCCTTCATATCCGATCCATGTCCGTGAATACAGTCCTCTTTCATGCATCAGCCTGATTACTGTCGGCATGAAATCGTCCAGCTGGAAGAAATTGAATTTCCCAAACGGATTGTATCCGGTCTTCTTCAGTTCCACTTTCGTCAGCTCGTAGCGGACTTCCTGCCAGGTTTCACCTAAACTTTTCTCTACCTTGATCTCAGCCATTGATACCCCCTATACATCAGCATTGTCATAATGGTTTGGACTGTACTAAATGCTATTGCAATCTTGAACGGAAACCAGCAGCACCAGAACATTGTCCATGCAACATAAAATAAAATCATTTTCTCTCCTTTCTATGTTAGAATGGAGTTGAAGTGGTGGAACGCTTCAACTCTGGCCGTCTCATACACGGCCTTTTGTTTTGCCTTTCAAACTCTCTCTCGATGTACTCCCTCACCTCGCTTTCCTTGAACATCAGCTTTCCGCCGATGTATGCCCCGGTCAGTACACCTTCATCTCTCAACTGGTGTACGAACCGACACTTCTTGTCTCTTCTGCCCAAAACAGAATTGACTTCCTTTAGAGTCAAAAGCCTCATATTACCTCCTTTGTCCCCTCTAAGATGTGCAGGTAGAAATGAATAAGCAACGCTGAAGAATTTGGAGGCCACCTGCACACGTCAGAGAGGACAACAATCGGATCCACATAGGAACAGGCATAGTAAGTTTTTTACGAAAGGAAATTTTTCTACGAGATAATACACGAGGAAAGAACAACTAGCCATTTACACTATTAAGGAGTATTCATCATATGGAAACTATGCCTGCTCGTATGTGAACCCGATATCTAAGATGTCAAAGAACTACTAACCATTTTGGTTAGTTTGAAAGCAAAAAAATAACTACCTGAAATCGTCCAAGGAACAATGGAACAACTCAGCAAGTTTAATCATTTCGCTAAACTTGAACTCGCGCTTGCCACATTCCTTGTTTCTATACGACTGGGTAGTTATATTCAATACCTTAGCAACCTGCTGCTGAGTCATATTTGAATTAGCTCTTAATGCCTTGATTGTCATTTGCCCCCCTTTCATAACCATATTGGTTAGTTTTATGATAACACATTTTTTGCTTAATGCAACACTTTTTCAACCAATTTGATTAATTTTTTTGTTTTTGCTATCATAATATCACAAGGGGAACAACATGGAGAACGAATTAGACATAAAGATAGGAAACATTATTAAAACAAAACGAAAAGAAATGCATCTTACACAGATGGATCTTGCCAAAAAAGTTGGCACTACGGCACAGTGCATTTACTATTATGAAAACGGTAAAAGAGGATTAACAATGTCCTTATTCTTCAAGATTTGTGACACACTTGATCTAAAACCAAACGAGATTCAAAAAGAAGTAACCAGATGACAACGCCTAGAGCGTTCTCATAGAAACCGATGCGTTCCACCACTTGTCGGTTTCATTGAACTTGATCTAAAGGAGGTATGATATGAAGTTCAAGAAAGAGACCTTTATAACTCAGAAGACATTGAAGAATGGCACGATGGTATTCCAGGTGCGCGTAAGAACCGGAGATATGGACATCACCAAGTCATTCAAGGAGAGTTATTATGGTTCAGCTAAGGTAGCATACGAAACCGCGATCAACTACAGAAACAAGGTGCTGCTTGAAATCACCCAGGGTACTGCCCTTAAGAGAAGCAACGCCACCGTCAGAGACGTGTTTGAGGATTTCATCGAGACCTGCACATTGAGCGCCGAAACCAAAAGGAAACACAGACTGTATTTCAACAAGTATGTGAACCACAAGGACACCAGGATGCAGGATCTCACAAGAGCTGACATTACCGCCGATTTGAATTCCATGTCCTCACAGGCAAGTGATGATACCATCAACCGTCTGTGTTCGATGTGGAAGTCCATCGTCGATCATGCGCTGGCAAGTGAGATCATCGCAAGAGATTTGACGGCGGGGATCAAAGTGCCAAGGTCTAAACTCATTCATGAGAGGCGTGACACCTACACTGATCGGAAAACAATATTGGAAGTTGAACGCTTATTGCTAAGTTCCAATGTTAATCACCACAATGTAAGGATGATCAACAATCTTATCGAACTGTTGTACTACACTGGAATGCGTCCTGCCGAAGCCGAAGCCCTGCAGAAGACCGACATCAAAGCTGATTACATTTGTGTTACAAAACAACTGGGATCGGATGACTACGACAAGGAAGTCATCACCAAGTGCAAGACGGAATCAAGTGTAAGGAATGTCCCCATTCACCCGAATCTCAGACCGATCCTGGATGAACTGATGGACGGTGAAAAACCATACCTATTCTATAAGGATGACGGTCACTACATGAGTTCCACCTTTGTAGGAAACATCCTTCGAAGAGTCCTCATGGGTACTAGGATCAAGTTCAATCTGTATCGGTTAAGGCATAACATGGCCACCGAACTGGTGAAGAACGGAACTGATACAAAGACCACGATGAGTCTTCTGGGACACGCCCAGTACAACACATCTCTGGGGTATGCAAACTCCACAGAGGAGCAGAAGAGAGACGCTATCCAATTACTGTCCTGACACGTTTTGACACAAAACATTAAATAACCCTTATATCATAGGGTTTGACAGTCCCTTATCCCGGACCAAGTATGCTACCACGTTTATGGTTGAAAAAGACCGTAAATGTACCAAAAAGTCCCTTAAAATGGGGCTTTTTTAATACTTTCATGTTTTCCATTTTGTTCCCTTTTGGGTCTTTTATTTCCCTATTTTCTGCCACGTTTTTGCCACGTTTTTGCCACGAAATAAAAAATGGGGGATGGCATCACACCATCCCCCCTAGGGATAATCCCCCAATTGGTACTTTAATTATATCATAATTTTGCTCCGCAGATAGGACATCTTCCAGTCGAGGACGACACTCTGTTTCCACATCTAGGACAAGTAACAGTGCCGCTTGATGCTGATGAAACATTCTTCGATCCTCGATTCATGACACTGGAATATGCGCTCAGATACTGACTCTTCTGCTTCACCTGAGGCGTAGAAAGATTGCCAGGTCTAACCGCTTTGGCAGAGAATCTTGCCTTGCCAGGAGATTTACTGATTGATATGCCGCCAGTTCTCTTCCTGGAGCGTTTTTTAGACCCGCCAGAGGACTTTCTCTTATAGGACGACTTACCGGATTTCTTTTTAGAAGAACCCTTAGAGTTCTTGTTATAGACGTCCTGATAAGATGTCTTGTATCCGCTCAGACCATAGAGTTTTTCTTTCTGCGCCTGAGTAAGATCCATTCCTTCAAGGTATGCCACCTTTTCCGCCTGCTTTGTCCCAGCGTTCTCGATGTAGTCATAGTAGGCATACAGATCGACGCCAGCATCCATGACTGTAGAAACGTTGGTCATTTCCTTGTCGTAGATGTATTTGGAGTCTGTTTTGGCAAGTTCCTTGTCATCCGTATATACATATCCTTTGGTTTCCAGGAACTGCTTCTTTGCGACCTTCTGTGCATAATCCCTGATGTCGTCAATCGTCTTGACCCTTTCGGCGTCATCCATATTCTTATATGTCTGGGAATCCAGGAACTGGTTGACGTACTGGGTTTCAAACTGCCATCTGGTCTTATGCCACTCCGTATATTCCTCAGGAGTGAACTTCATCGTTGCATTGTCGAAAGTAACGCTCTTTGTGGTCGAACTAGGCAGGACATCTATTTCCCCTGTTGCATCATAGAGTCGGTACAATTCTTCATCGTACTTGTCTATATCCCTGGATGAATAATATCCAGGTGAGACCATGTTGAGGAATGCCCTTCCTACCCAATCCATGCCCAGATCTTCCGTCTTCTCTTCCTGACCCTGTTTATTAATATAAGGTTCATTATATTGAGAGAGTCCCGGAATCTTGTTCCTGATCTGCCTCCAGGTCTTGTCGATCAATCCCTTGTTAGGAGTCGTTGATCTGCGTGTATCATCAAAGGTACGCGCAATCTGACCGCCAAATGTAGGGAACATCTGACCGATGTAGGACGCGATAGCGGATGTGATGACATCGCCAAAATACGCACTTCCTTCCGTCGAGTATGAACTTAAGGAATCTTTCAGACCCGACAACATTGACGTTTCAACTATCGGATCGCTGATGTTCGCTCCTATCCTAAGCAGCAGATCAAGCCCGGTGTTGGCGTCGTCGATATCGCTGAGCTGGTCGAACTCGTTGCCGATCATGTTGTACAGTTCAGCTCCGATTGCCAGCGGCATGATGACAGGTGACATCCAGTCGATAGTGTAAGTGCCGTTGCCAAGATCAAGAGCGTAGTCCTGTTCGCCATTGTCCTGATCGAAATACTTCTTTCTGTCCTTATCATCGTCCTTCGTTCTGAACAGACCCATTCTTGCCAGCAGCCACCCTAATCCTGCGATGGCCGTTCCAGATAAACCAGACGCCATCTCATCAATCCAGGTGTTGGCATCCATCGTTCCATTCCTTACGGCGGTAGCGCCATCATAGATCGATTTCAGCAATCCTATCGGAGAATACTCAACTCCACGCTTGACGATGTTGAATGGAGTCTTCGTGAACGGAAGGATCGCCTGCTTGAAGAAGCGTGCGCCTTTCATCCCCTTGTCCATTTCAAGTCTGTTCAGCCAAGCGGCAAGTTTATTTGCATCTCTGTAGGTCGCCTTTAGCGATTCATTCCATGCATATGCAGTAGCCTTTATCTTCATCTCCGGGCTGATGTTGTCCGGGGTGAGATTGTTGGCCTTTAAGAATGAAGCATAGGATAAAGCAAACCTGTCTTTGGAGAACAACATATCTTCAAAGTCCAAAGCTCTCGTATTCCAGTCGGCAAGTTTGTTCAGGCCTTTCCCTAACGGAGTCTTCTCAGTAAATCCGGTGTGTTCGTATTTCTGATCTTTCTCCATCAGGCCCTTGTACTCGTCATAGACTTTCTGCCCGGCTTCATACAGAGGCCTGTCAGCCACACGGGATACGATTGCCTTTGTTCTATTCTTCAGCTTGCTGCCCATTGCTTTTTCAAGGACAGTACCAATGGCGTTCTTCAACCCGATAGCAGGCATGAACACGCCGTTACCTAAGAAGTTTCTCACATGGGTACGAGGATTGCCAAGCATAGCAAGGTACCTCCAGGTGTTGATCATGCTTGTGATAGTAATAGGCTGCTGCTTGTACAGATCCTTCAGGATCTCTTCACGGACTTTTGTTGCTTCTTCCGGGGTGGCATTCTTCAGATCTTCCAGAAGCTTAGGATTCAATGTAAGTTGAGGCGCTTTGTTTCCGTAGCGCTCGTCCATCTCTGCCTGCATCCGTTTCAGATTTCTCTGAATCGCTACCAGTTGTCCCTGAGGAGTCAGACGCTGCATGATTGCATACGCCTGCAGTCCCTGACCCAGCACAGTGGAGTCGTCTGCAAGTTTGATGGCGACATCTTCCCATCTTGAATCGTTGTCTGCAGCAAGCTTCTGCAACAGAAGTTCGCCTTGAATTACCGACTTATAGGATGGGTTGTTGTTATTCATGAAATCTTCAAACGTCTTGTCGTCGCCGTCTTTTTCCATGCGTGATTTGGCGAACTCGATTTCAGCTTTGTTCTTCACGCTCATGTAGCGGAAGTAACCATCGGCAGACATCTGTCTTGTACGTTCTTTCTGTCTTTCATTAAGGACGGAAGACTTCTCGATGTTGCTCTCACGGAACTGCTGCTTTTTCTTTTCGCCGTAGCCGTCTACGACTTCACCTTCGACATGGATAGGGCCATTGCCGCCTGAGTCATCGCTGATATCATACTGGACTGTATCAGGATTGAGATCGTAGATGACAGAGCCGTAGGTAGAATTATCAAGTTCCGGGATATGGCGGACATCGATTCCTTCATAGCCAAGAGCTTTCATGATTTTTGTGCCTACAGAGTCATAGTTTGCATGGTAGAAATCCTTATTATGTGTTTCTGCTTCGGACTGTAACATCGCTGTCCTAACGATGTCATAGAGTTTGTTGGCATCAACGCCAACTATCTCAGACAGACGTTGGACATTCTCCATTCTTCTTGGGAACATCTTTCTGCCATAAACACTTGCTGGTTCATCCCTATCATTCATAAGTTCTTCATGATTGATGTAATACTTCACAAGATCGCCCGCGACATCTCTTAAATTAACATCGCCATCATCATTTGTGTTCTTCCTGAATATCTCATATGCTTCTTCGTAAGGCATACCAGCCTGAACCAAACTATTAAGAAAATGTTCATACTCATCATCTTCCTGACTTATAAGATCATAAGGATTATCCGGCAAGTTTTCTTTATATTCCTTTAGTTCTTGTTCATATTTTAGTTCCCTAGCAGCATACTCCTCAAACCAATCATCTGAATCTAGATCAATGCTATCAAGATCCAGTTTTGGTTCATTGGGATCTGCCTCTTCTTCTCCAACAAACGCTAGCATATCATTGCGGACATTTTCAAGATTCTGCAGATATTCATCAAGACTGTTTTTGTTGGCATACCTATATGAGTTGTCAAAATCTCTGAAAATATCATGAAGATTTATGCCATCAATATAGTTCTTTGGCTTGAATAGATTGTATTTAGAAAAATCTGCTTTATGTTCGGTATATGCTTTCTGACCAGTTTCTCTTATCGTGGCTGTTGGCATATGAGATTTGAATCGGCCTTCCCCAAAGAAATATGTTCCCGTTCCAAATGCTCCGGTTCCTCTTCCGCCTCTTCTCCAGAGTCTTTCACTCTTGTGGTTGTAGTCAAGGTTTTTAGCGCCATAGTGATAACCATAGTTATCGTCGCCAGTTTCACCGATACTGTAGCGTAAGTCATCAGTGCTCTGGTCAAACCTCTTGCTTAGAGGAATGACATTGCCATTGTCATCGTAGGTTACTGGATCAGCTGACTTATACTGCGTAGGATCGAACACAACATAGATCGTATCGTATTCGTCGCTTCCGTCCTGGACATTTTCAAAGACTGCTCCATCGTTGCCGTTCTTGATCGCCTTGTTCAGAAGAGACGAGAAAGCTTCATCTCTCTTTTCGGAATGGAAGTCGTGGAAAAGCGGGTCCTTCATGAACGCAAACATATGCTTTACGTTCGGTTCATATCCGAAGTACTCGAGCAACCGATCATTAAGCTCGTTGTTTCCTTTTTCTTTAGCGGCTTCGATTTCTTTATACGCGTCGGTTTCTTCATATTCCCTACGAAGTCTGTTGACGTTGCTATATTCCTCACCTGGATTCTTTCTAGCGTTCCAGTGATAGAGCGTGGTATCGGTTATAGAATCAACGAGTTCCTTGATCTTTTCCTCGCTCATATTCAGTTGCGCACGCACCTCTGGATCTTCTAGCCTGTCAAGAACCGCCAGATCAGGGTCACCATTTCTCCTGGCTTCATTGAGAGCGTTCTTGTAATAAGCGTCCCAGCCTTCCTTCTGTTTTTCATCAAGCTCATTAAGGCCGTACTTGTCATTAATTTCCTTTCTGATCCTGTTGAGCTTTTCATCACTATCCCCGGCTAAAGCAATACGGAACATATCCCCACTATTTAGGCCAGTGTAAGCCTCTGCGGTCTTTCTGGAGCCAGATGAGAAGAAACCCTTGTATGCGGATTCTGCAAAGATATTTTTGGAACCCCGTTTTTCTGGATCGAACCGATTGAATCTGGCATTCGTTCCGTGGAACGTATCGAACATATACTGTCCGGTCCGCTTTGCATAATCTTCCGCTGCTTGTCTAACATACTTAGCAGCAGTTTCCATGTCGTTGTTACGGACGGCTTTATCATATGCTTTTTCCGTTTCCGGGCTGATGTCGTACTGTAGACGGTCCATCACGGCATCAACGATTTCGGATGTCCTTCCTCTGTTGAATGTCTTTGTAGCATTCTCAGGCTGGACCAATCCCTTTTCCATCTTTCCTCTGTAAAGGAAATCTGTACTGAAGTTATCCAGCTTGATCGCTTGCTGCTGATGGAATGTACCGTCATTGTTGTACATCGATCTGTCGATCAGAGTCTTCCAGTAACCCGGTTCATCGACCCATTGACTGAATCTTGGCTCAATACCCAGCTCATAGCAGTAGTCACGGAATCTTCTTCCGTTGATGTCCGCAGTCTCACGGGTACTGTTTTTGTCCCAGTACTCATATGGGAAGATTGCAACATCGTCCATTTTGACCCCATAACATTCTGAATCATATCCTGGCTCGTAGAAACGTCTCCAAAGATCAGAAAGGAAATTGCTTCTATAGAGGACTTCCTTTTCCTCTTCGGATAGATGAGCGGCTTCGCCTTTGATTATTTTTTCTCTAAGGTTGTATGCCTGCTCCTGTTCTACTGTAGGATTCTTCACCCGCTTGTCATTCTGGTTATCCTCATAGGAAGTTCTCGCACCTTCGACCACCGCTTCTTCAAGAGTGGCCATCATGGACTGGTAATTGACTTCCGTGCCACCGGATGCGTGGTAAGGAATGATAAAGTCCACTCTCGGATCCAGTCTTGACAGATAGTTGTGGACATCGTTGATGCCGACCATGATGGTCTGGGCATTGTCATACTGTTCTCTCAGATAGAAAGCTTCCGTGTGGTTGATTCCCGTTTTGTCGGAAAAATCAAGAGTATACCATCCGTCTTTCACTCCTTTGAACCCTTTGACATAGTACGCATAAGGATCGCCCTCTTTAGCTTCCACAAATCCTTTGCCTTTTGGCATCAGAGACATATTCACTTCATACCCTACAGAGCAGAGCATCGGCACGGCCTCCGGGACCTTCGTGTAGGTCTGACCATAAGAACCGATTGCCTGAAGCTGCATGAAGTGTAAAAGGTAATCCGTGACGAACTCAAATCTGAAATCGCTTGTGGACTGCGCTCTTGATCCGCCTTTAAGATTTTGCATCCTTGTGTTCTGGACGGCCTTGCCATATTCCTGGAACTGTTCCCCTGTAGCTTCCATGTCAAGGAATGCATTCTTTTCCTGGTTTCTATACTCGCCAAGGTTCTTGACTCTGCTCGGAGATGCCATGCCTAAAATGGTTTGGCCAAGTACCATATCCGTATATGGAGAAATGGTTTTCCCTAAAGCGGCGCCTCTGGTAGTACGGTAGTTCCATGCCGCATACTTGGAGAAATCTTCGCCCCTATTCAGGTTGAAGAGAATGTCTGGTGGGACTTCGCCCATCTCAAGCCATTTCTTATTTAGTTCAATCGTCCTCTTGCCTTTGTTGGTATGGACATCCAGAAGGACATTGGTTACCCATGACCAGTCGTTCAGTATTTCAAGGTCTTTCTTTAGAGACTCATATTCAGCTTTTTCTTCAGCTGACATTTTCTTGCCACCCAACTGTTCAGTAACATCCTTGGAATAGAGATCACTGTACCTTTGCTGGACTTCGTTGTCATACTGTTCTCTTAACGCCTCCTGCGCTTTGCCGAAAGTCTTGCCCTTGACTCCTACAAGCTTATCGACCTCTTTGCACAGTTCCGTGTAGCGTTTCTTTAGAGCATCAAGATCAGCGCCTCTATATTTTTCCTGGTAGTTCTTGATGTCGTTTAGAACTCCACCTAAACCGACCCATCTGGAGAACACATAACAAACCGGGCATGGCACAGGTTCGCCATGCTTGTTGACTTCGTTGTAGACGATGTCGATGATCTCTTTCTGTGTAAGGCCTCTATTGAGTTTGACCATCGCCGCCGAAGCAACGTCGATCAATTGCTGGGTCTTTGTGCAGATAGTAATGACATCAAACGTCTCAGAATACTGCGGATCGGCATTCCCGGTAAAAGCAGAGAACGCTCTATTGTTGCCGACATCCGATGTGTTCTGCCCTTTGCTTAAAGGCATATAACCAATACTTCCGGAGATTGCCCAGAATAGGTCAGCATCCTGCTGCTGCAATAAAGAGTTGCAGATATTCGTAAGCATCTCCACCTGGCCGTTCATTTCTTCTTCGGTGATGTTTCCATAGTTCACCGATTCCCGGAGCATCTGCCCCATAGGAGAATTAATCACATCATCCGTGGAGATCTTCCTGGTCTTCGTTCCATCTTCCTTGACGGCGGTAATGGTATGCTCCGTATCTTTCTCAACGGTCATTCCCAACGCCTGGAAAATAGTGCCTACACTGTACTGGGGAGTGCCTGGATTGGCAACCATCTTCCTTGCATCCGTGTATGCATTAAAGAAAGCCTGAGCAATCTGCGAGTTGGGATCATTGCTTAAAAGCGTGTTCATCTTAGTGAAGATGCTAGAGAACCCCTCACGGTTATAGTTGGCGATGTTCCTTAATAATTTGGAGTTACCCATGTTCGTTCCGACGTATCTTGCAACAATCTCGGCTTCAACCCCTTCTTTTGTTAGCTTCACGCCGTTCTTTTCGTATCTGGCTTTCAGTTCGTTATACTGTTTGTCCCATTCACTCTTGCCAAGAGCTTCATAGACTGCCTGTTTCAGTTTGGAATACTTTCCAGACTTCTCCGTCGTGTGGGTAATTTCATGGGATAGGACCTGCTCCATTATCTCGTTTGCATTATTGACGATATCTGTAGCAAACGGGTTGATGATGATCTGCTTTCCATTGATCGTAACGCCATGCTTCCCTTCATCCATCTGTTTTACGGTGATATTGCCGTTTTCCTTTGCAAGGAAATTATCGGTAATCATGACGTCAGCGCCGATGGAGTTGGCGAAATCTAGAATGTTCTTGGATGCGTTCCTGACTTCGGGAGTCGCTTTCAGATAGGTATCAAGATTGATCTTTCCACCATATCCTCTCCTTACCAGCTCATTGTCGATTGTCTGCAAAGACTCGATTGCACTTGCCTTTGCCTTTTCAATATTCTGGATCTGATCATCCACATCCAGTTTCATCGCGTTTGCGACCGCATTGAGAGCCTCTTCAACAGATGGAGCTGGAGTAGGAATGTCTTCCTGCAGCAAGACTCCCGTGGTTGCGCTCTTCTGGGCATATGTCTGTCTTTCCTGCTCAATGGTCTGTGCGATGCTCTGGCATACTCCCGCATTCTGGACGTCGCCCTGACTGTTGTAGTAATCGGCAAACTGGTTCCAGTATTTCACTGCTTCGCCTGATGCATGGTATTTCTTCGCTGAGTCTACAGTAATCACGACATTTGAAGGAACACCCATCAGCAATGCGCCTGCACCAGCCATGATGAACTGATCTGTCAAACCATTGTCTCCAATGACGCCCCACTGAACGCTATCTGATTGGATGGATTCACCAGTCATGTTGGCCATCATGCTATCGACCCATTTATCTCCATAAGCTTCCGCAATCTCTTCGATGCCCTCACCAGCAAAATCTTTTGCCCCCTGGTAAAGCATGGCAGTGAACCTTGGTAATGATAGTAATCCATCTCCCAGTACGCCCATGCCGCCAGCTCCCGCAAAGAAATCAGCAAGATTGGTAACTCCGCCTACATTGAAAGCTTCGGTAGCGTATGTGATAAAACCATGCGCGGCAGCATTCATCAGGGACGTTTCGAAACTGTTTCCTTCAGCTAGCCTCCTCTTGAATGTATCACTCATCGATCCCACGCCCATGCCAATCTGCACGGACTGGTTGACAAAATTATTGTATGTCTTACCTTCCAGACCTATGGCATTTCCTATGAAAGAAGCGTGCATGGTTTCGACGACCATAGGCATCAGAGATTCGATAGTCGCCAAAGAATATCTTCTGAACCCAGTATCATTTGCGCCATTCAAGGTGTAGGATCTGAGTTCATCCGATACCTGTTTCATCTGAGTGCTTAAGGCGTCATCACTGGAATAGTCGAAATCCCTGTCGATGACGGATCGGATCATTTCATATGCCTGTATAGGATGGCTATAGTATTCGGTTATTGAAGCTGACAAGGAATTACCTATTGATTCAAGCGCGGAATCATCATAGGAAGAAACATAATGTTCGAAATCTCTTATTTCGTCTTCAGATCCATTCTCCTTGAGCCAGTTATAGTAATCCATGCCGGACTTGTACTCAAAACCGTTCATCTTCTCAATGTTCTGATTGAGACCGTTTCTTTCCTTTTCCAGGTTTTCGAACTGCTTGATGTAGTCGTTGTAACCTACTTCACCTCTCTGGTATGCCCCATTGAGGTCCGTGTATGCCTGAGTAAGAAAATCGTTTTTGGTATTGATCTCTTTTGCAAGCGCATCGATATAGTTCACGTCCGCCCTTTGGTTGGTTTTCTTGTCGATATACTCTCCAATGTTGTTGATCTCTTCCTGGGACATCTTGTATCCCCCGGTTAGAGCAGCACCTACTTTGGATTTATCTTCATAGTTCTTTGTGGCCTGACCACTTAATAGAGTTTCGGTAGCTTTGGCATTCTGCTCCGCAATCTTGTTTTGGTGGTATTGCTGGGTAGCGTTATTGCCAAACTGATTGAGAAAATTAGTAAACCAGTTATTCTGTGTCTGCTGAGCTGGCTGATATGTATTCTGTGTCTGCTGAACACGTCTGCTTTGAGCAACGTTGTTTGTAGATGCGACCTGCCTGTTATTTGCCCTGGATTCTGTTCCGTTCGATCTTCCTCCGGTCATTACGGAATGAATGCCATTGACTATATCCGACGCTACTCTAGCGACTCTTTCATTTTGGGCATCTGTATTATTCTGTCTGGCCATAAAACCCCCTTATAAAAAAAGAGTGGGGCAAGAAAGGTAGAGTCCCCACTCAGAAAAGGATTACTCCTCGTCATTCTTATCTTTTGAACTTTTCACGACATATTTGCAGAACGGACATACATATCTGTATGAATGTTCCTTCATCTTCTGCCGTTCCATGTCTCTGCGGCATCTAGGACATTTCATTATCCTAGCCTCGCCAGATACTCATTGAGTTTGCGCTGGGCATCGATGCCGTATTCGGTAGTATGCAGACCATACAGTGCATTCGCATAGTTCAGGTCGTTATTGGCGATTGCCTGATCATAGTTGATCTGGTGAGT
>Ga0326513_10000268_pt1 | contig 42070 bp, 34 predicted proteins | sample 2_2465_0518_D_FD_203654 | JGI IMG/M metagenome (GOLD analysis project Ga0326513, IMG submission 203654) | Bovine rumen microbial communities from UC Davis, California, United States - 2_2465_0518 | ecosystem: Host-associated > Mammals > Digestive system > Stomach > Rumen | place: USA... | reverse complement strand
TACCATTAGCATCGGCCATGAGCGCGAAATGATCCAGAATAATATTAAATTTCCATTTATTCGGCCGCATTTCCATATGGAAATCATTAGGCGGCATCTGATTACTATCAAGCGTTTCCTCATCAGGTTTTCTGTCGGGTTTGACTTCTTTCGATTCCGGAACGGTTTCAGTGACAGTATCTGTTTCTGTGAGTTCTGTTTCGGAAGGCTGTGTTTCAGTGACAGTAGTTTCCGTCTGAGTTTCAGATTCTGTTTCAGGAATTTCCTCAGGTGGAGGGGGAATTTCTTCCGGAGGGATTTCCTCAGGCGGAGGCTGTACGGGTTCAGCAATGACAGGGGCTTCTGTCACGGGCGGAGCAGGAGTCTCCGGCGGAATAGTTTCCGATTCACGAGGGGGCTGTTCGGGTTCATAGGGTTGCTGCATATAATCCGTATCCCACTGTTCAGTTTCCCACTCCCATTCTTCCCAAGGGGGGACATCCGGCCACCAATATTCTTCGGGTTTAGTATCATCGTCATAATCATCATGATCATGATCATCATCGTCATAATCATCATCATAATCATCATCGTCATAATCATCATCATAATCATCATCATCAAATTCCGGAGGTTTATCATCTTTCCGGCCACGGCCTCCCCATCGCCATTCTTCTTCCGGAATCCAGCCGAGCGAAGCAATATTTTCAGCCTGTAACTCAGCAGTGACAAGCGATTCTGATTCTGTTTCCGATTCCGGCATGAACATATCCGGCGGAGGCATATTCTCATCCGGAGGGGGAATATCTTCCATAGGTCTGTCATCATTGAGAGAATTATATCTGTCGCTTTCGGCGATTTTGACCAGTAATTCCATAGACTGCGACTGACTGACAGTTTTCATGATCATATTAATTGCAGTCAGCATGATCATGAAAACTAAAATCAGAATCGTCATAGCCATAGCAACGAATTTAATCTGCATCGCCTTGATGACATCCGGTTTGAGAAGCGACTGTAACCAGCGGGGAAGTTTTTCAAAAGGGAATCTCTTCACGCATCAATCGCCGCCTTCCAGAAAATAGCCGACACCTCTTGCAGTTTTGATTGTCACATCCGAGCCGATGACATGCAGTTTTTTTCTCAGAAATGAAATATAGACTTCTACGTTATTATATTCGACATCGCTTTCATAGCCCCATATTTTTTCGATAAAGCGTTCTTTGGGGATCAGCTGTTTAGGATTTGCCATAAGCATTTCCATGATCTGATATTCTTTCAGGCTTAATTTTACAAACTGTCCTTCACGGCTCAGACTGAATGTGCTTTTATTCAGAGCGACATCACCATAAGTGAATTCATCTGTAATGACTTCGCCTTTTCTTCTGGTAAGGGCACGGACACGGGCGAGCAGTTCACCGCTGACGAAAGGTTTTGTCAGAAAATCATCAGCACCGCTGTCAAGACCGTTGATTTTATCTTCAATATCTGATTTGGCAGTCAGCAGGAGCACCGGAGTGGAAATATGTTTTTTTCTGAGAATTCTGAGAACATCGAGACCATTCATTTTAGGGAGCATAATATCCAATAAAATACAATCATACAGACCAGTCATTGCATATTCGAGGCCGTCTTCTCCGTCATAGACAGCATCGACAGAGTATTTATTTCTTTTCAGGATTTCGCTAAGGGCTTCAGCGAGAGCTTCTTCATCTTCCACGACTAAAATTTTCATAATACAAATCCCTCCTATATTAGTAATTTTATTTTATCAGATTTTTCTTGAAATAGTATTGAAAAATTTTCAGGTTTGTGTTATACTATATATTATCATAGCACATTTTCTGGAAAATAGCAAGAATTTTTTTCAAAAAAGCGGGCAGACTGTTTCTGAAAGCCAATTCAGAACAGGAGTGATTTTTTTTATTATGCAGGTTACACCGGAATTATATCAGGATATGCAAAAGCAGTCCATGCCGCACTCAAATACTAAAATCAACGTATTGACTGCTTTTCTGACCGGCGGAATGATCTGTACAATCGGACAGATTTTATTCTTTTCTTTCCAGAATCTGGGATTCAGTCAGGAACAGAGCATGGCTTGGACATCAATTACACTTGTATTTCTGAGTGCGATTCTGACAGGATTCGGAATCTATGAGAAACTCGCCCGTCATGCCGGAGCAGGAACGCTCGTTCCGATTACAGGTTTTGCGAATGCGATAGCCTCTTCTGCGATCGAATCCAAAACAGAGGGTTTTGTATTAGGCATCGGAACGAAAATTTTTACGATTGCTGGGCCTGTGATTCTCTACGGAACAGCGGCTTCTGTGATCTACGGACTGATCTATTATCTGATCAGTATTTTTTAGCATTACGAGCCGGATTCCGGCTCTGTACATATTCTATAATATATTATTACAGGAGGTTATACATGAAAAAATTATATGTCACCCGTCACGGACTGACTGCATTCAATGCCGAAGAACGTGTCTGCGGAGCAACAGATATTCCCCTGACCGAAACCGGAATTCAGCAAGCTGAACAGATGGCTCAGAAAGCCGCCTCTTTCGGCGATATTGAGAGAATTATTGCCTCTCCGATGCTTCGGGCACAGCAGACCGCTCAGGCGGTTTCAAGAGTCTTACAGCTTCCGGTTGAAACAGATGCTCGGCTTCGGGAATGGGATTACGGCTCTTTCGAGGGTAAAAGCCGTCTGACTTCAGGTTTTCCGGAGGCAAAAGCTGAATTCGGAGTAAAAATGCCTGATGGCGGTGAATCTGTTTTTCAGATTGTCTATCGGGCATACAGTCTGATCGAAGAATTGAAAAATACAGAGAAAAATACAATCTTAGTCTGTCACGGCGGAGTCGCCCGTGTGATCGACAGCTATTTTCATGATATGACTGTTGACAGATTCATGCATTTCTTTATGGGAAACTGTGAAATCAAGATTTATGAATTTTAACAAAAGTTAGCAAGAAATCCCCCCACTTCTATAGGTGGGGGATGAATTGCGTCTCACCCTCTTGACAGATTGTAAAAAACATGATATAATATGTTCAATTAAATAAAAGAACCGTGGGACGCACGGGGTTAGCCTGCACTACTACAGCATCTCTGCCAAATCACAGAGTATCAGACTGGTTAAACAGGAAGCCCCACCTCTTTAGGTGGGGGAAGACGTCACATTTTTCCGTTCATGTTCTGACATGAACGGTTTTCTTTCTGCAATATCAGAATCAGATCTGCAATAAACAGAATTAAAATTGCAATTGCTTTTTAGTTTCAAATATGATATTATATAAATAATGACATGATTTGTTCATATTTTATATTCAGAAATTTATCAAGGGGGAATACTAATCATGCAGAAACCTGAAATTATGAAAAAATGTCTCAGCTTCCTGACGGCATCTGCCCTGAGCATGACAGCTCTGTCCGGATTGATTGTGACAACTCCGGAACTGTCTGCCTCTGCTGTAGAAACAGGCTCTCGGATTCTTGTTGATATTAACAAGAATGACGGCAGAAAAGCATCTTATTCCAAGACTGCTAATAACTGGATTGTTGACAGTACTTATACTTATACTGTCAATGGCATTACCTGTAAACTTTCCAGCGGTGGCTCTGGTTCTGTCGATCTGGTGAATAATAAAATTCTCCAGCTTCAGGATGTTGAAAAAACACCTACACTCACTATGGATGGGGCAAAAATCAAAGACGGTTCCGGCAATCCGAGTCTGAAACTGGAACTTTCCGGATTATCCAACGGAACGCATTCGATCAAGACAATTCATGCCTGTGCTGACAGAAATGTCACTAACAGTTCTCTGACGATCAAGATCAACGGCGCGACTGTCGCAGTCGGAGTCAAATGCCCGACTTCTCCGGCTGACAGCAATGAAGCAGGTGTTGCTTATGGTACATTTACAGGGACTTCGGCTACTGTTGAAATCATCGCCGAAGGAAACGGATCTTTAAACACACCTTGGCTGAACGGTTTTGAAATTGATGGTGCTGATCCGGTAAATTCTATCAGCAATATCTATCCCGCCGATCAGGAAAAGCATTTTATTAAAGAAAACGGTCTTTCATGGACTGCCGGAAAAAATGCCGCAAGTCATAATATCTATATCGGAACGGATTTTTCTGCTGTTCAGAAAGCAGATACTAAATCTCCGGAATTCAAGGGCAATGTCAAAGAATCAAAATTTACTCTTGATGATTCTTATTCTTCTGTTCCGGTATATTATTGGCGTGTGGATGAAGTCAATCAGGACGGCAGTATCATCACCGGAGCAGTCTACAGCTTCCAGACCGCAAGACTCGCTTTCCCGACTGCTGAGGGCTATGGTCGCTTCGCAAGAGGAGGCAGAGGCGGTTATGTCTATCATGTTACAAATCTGAACGATTCCGGAGAGGGTTCGCTTCGCTATGGTGTCGAGAATCTGACCGGAGCAAGAACGATTGTATTTGATGTCGGCGGTATTATCGAACTAAAAAGCAAGATGACAATTCCGGAAGAGGGCGGAGATGTCTATATTGCCGGACAGACTGCCCCTGGGGATGGCATCACGCTGACTAAATGGGGTTTTGGTATGATCGGCTGTAATGATGTGATTGTCCGTGATGTGCGTGTCCGTGTCGGTGACAGAGGATTAACCGGAGTGAATGATGTTTCTGATGGTATGGGTCTTTCCAGCTGTAATCATTGTATTATTGATCACTGCTCGATCGCATGGGCAACTGATGAGGGTTTCTCTTCCAGAAGTGCGGCCAATGTCACAGTACAATGGAATATTATTGCTGAATCGCTGAATAACTCGATTCATTATAATGCCAATGACAGAACACAGACAGAGTGTCATGCTTTTGCTGGTTCGATCAGCGGTTTTACAGGTTCATTCCATCATAATTTACTGGTAAATAATACAGGCCGTAACTGGTCTATGGCCGGCGGTATGGAACAGGATGGCGTGACTTACGGCGGACAGCTTGATATTTCCAATAACGTTGTCTACAATTGGCGTGACCGTACGACTGACGGCGGTGTCCGCAGACTGAATTTTGTCAATAATTATTATAAAGCCGGAGCTGTTTCCAATACTGGTCTGCATGTTGTCTCTATTGACGGCAACGAACTCGGAACAAGTGATATGCAGAAAATGTATGTCTCCGGCAATATCATGACTGACACAAGCGGTAAGCAGATTCTCAAAGCCTCTGATGATGCATGGGCTGTCGGAAAAGCAAAATCCGGTCAGAAAAATGCTACTGACAGCGATGTCCGGAGTAATTCCCCGTTCTTTGAGAATTATATCAATCTCGAAACGGCTGAACAGGCATATCAGTCTGTCACGAGTGCAAATGGCGCAGGTGCTCGCTTCCCTGCTTATGACTATCTTGATTCCCGTTATCTGAAAGAAGTCACAACTGGAACTTATACTTATACCGGCTCGAAAGACGGTCTCAAAGGGATTATCGACAGTCAAAACGATGCCGGAGGTTATCCTACAAGCTCTAATTTCAAAGGCGGTACTGCAAAAACTGATACTGATCGTGATGGTATGCCTGATGAATGGGAAACTCTGCACGGACTCAATCCGAATGATGCTTCTGATGGTGCAATTGTCAGTCTTTCCGCAGATGATTATACTAATTTAGAATTATATCTCAACGAATTAGCCGGAGATGATGTGCAGTTCAACGGCAATGTCAAGACAATTGATGCATTTTCTCAGATCGAAGCAGAAGATTTTGATGCACAGGAAGGAATCAAGACTCAGGATTGTTCTGATACTGACGGCGGTCAGCAGGTTGCCTATGTCGAGAACGGTGATTATATCATGTTCAAGAATGTCGATTTTGCTGCTGGTGCTAAGAGCTTTACGGCTCGGCTCGCCGGAAATGAGGCAAATCTTGAAATTTATCTTGATAATCTGAATAATACACCTGTCGGCACTCTGCATTATACAGGGGCTGGAAACTGGACTGACTGGTCAGATGCTTCCTGCAATATCCAGACAACGACCGGAAAACATAATATCTATATCAGATTCACCGGAGACGAGGGCTATCTTGTCAATCTGAACTGGCTGACATTCGGAAAAGAAGCACTTCCTGTCAATGGAAAATATTTTAATAATTTAGTAATTCAGGATACAGATCATTCCGGCGGATGGACATATGCTGAAAATCTTGCAGTCGGCTCTCCGGTATTCGGCGACAGAACTTTCACATTTACAGAACTTCCGGAAGCCGTACTCGGCGCGGAACAGATTTTAACTGCCTGCGATTCCAAGAATTATCTGACCGGTACAGCCGGAACTTTCACAGCTTCTGAGGATTTGACTGTCTGGATTGCTGTCGATGCGCGTGTAGAAAATACGCCGGAATTCCTTGCAGATTATACAAAAACAGATCTGACAGCGATCAGCTCGAATGATGTCAATTTCGTGATCTATCAGAAAGATTTCCAGAAAGATGATGTAATTTCACTCGGTGCGAATGGTCAGGCTTCTTACTGTGTGAATTATACAGTCTTCCTGAGGGAACAGAAAGCCTCTGAACCCGTAACAGAAACGGAATCAATCACAGAATCTGAAACAGAAACTGTTCCCGATACAGAAACAGAACAGAATATTCTCTATGGTGATGTCAACTGTGATGATATTGTCAATATTCTTGATGTTATCACACTGAATCAGGCTGTACTCGGAAAAGAAACGCTTTCCGATCAAGGAAAGCTCAATGCGGATGTCAATCTGAATCAAGTACCAGATTCGACAGATTCTCTGTATATTCTGAAATTAATTGTTGGTCTCGTGAAAGCCGAAGATTTCCCGATCAAATAACTCACAGCGTGCTTCATTCTCATTATATAAAGAACAGGACACAGCTTCCAAGCCGTGTCCTGTTCTGTTTTTATGATGATAATTTCAAGCCTTTTTTATGATCCTGAATAATCATCCGGATAGAAGAATATAAATTCGGCTTGAGCTGTTCCAGACTGCAAGGCTCTTGATAGAGAATTGCTGAATAACACGCTCCGGAAACTAATTCCACGATCAGGAAAAGCATAATTTCCGGTTCACTGAACTGATACGGTGCATCTGTCAGCATTTGATGATAAATATCTGAAAAATTCAGATCGCCGTCACTGACCGGAGCTGTCAGAGCTGTTTTGAACACTCCCCAGCTCAGATTTTTAGAAATAAACGTCAGCAGAGCCTGATTTTCATTCAGCTGATTAATAATATTATCAACAATAAAAATAATTTTATCTTCAAATAAAAAATTTTCAGAATTGGGATCTGCATGAAGCTCCTGCACAGCAATCCGGAATAACTGACTTGATTTATGACAGATCAATTTATTTCTAATATCATATTTATCTTTGAAGTATAAATAAAACGTTCCTTTTGCGACACCCGCCTGACAGACAATATCAGAAATCGAAGTCTTGCTGAAACCTTTTGTAGTAAAAAATTCAAAAGCCGTATTGAGCAGAGAGCTTTCTTTCAGCTGTTTATTGGCTTCCAGTTTTCCCATGTTGATACACCTGCCTTTCCAATTTTAGTCACATCTCACAAAATACGAATTAATATTATTATTATTATACAGCAGAAATGATAACTTGTCAAGAGACTAAAACTGACCAAAAGTCATAAATCGCCTGCTGTGATTTTGTGCATTCATACAAAATAATGACCATTGGTCAGAATTTTTATAAAAAACTATTGACTAACGGTCATTTTTGGAATATAATATACTCAGTACATGAAATATAATTATACTAAGAAAGGATGGATGCTGTATGTTAAAGTTTGGTCAGCGGATTGTCAAGAACAAAGTTCTGATTTTAATCATTGGCTTGTTATTGATTATTCCCTGTGCAATCGGCTATCTGAATACAAGAGTCAATTACGATCTGCTTTCTTATCTGCCTCCTGATATTGAAACTATGAAAGGTCAGGACATTCTGAAAGATGAATTCGGCAAAGGCGGTTTCTCGTTTGTGATTCTGGAGAATATGCCTGATAAAGATGTCGAGAAAGTCAAGGAAAAAATTGAGAATGTCGATCATGTCGCTCAAGTGCTCTGGTATGATTCGATTACAGATATTTCTGTACCGAAAGAAATTCTTCCGGAGAAATATTATAATTTCTTCAATTCTGATGATTCTACTATGATGATTGTATTTTTTGATGATACGACATCAGCAGACGGAACACTCGCTGCGATTGATACAATGAGAGAAATCACATCAGAACAATGCTTTATCAGCGGCATGTCAGCAGTCACGACAGATATGAAACATCTGTCCGAGAGTGAGACAATCATGTATGCTGTAGTAGCTGTCATCCTGACATGTATCGTACTTGCAGTTACAATGGATACATTCCTGATTCCGTTATTTTTCATGCTGAGTATCGGTCTTGCGATTATCTGGAATTTAGGAACGAATTTCTTCTTCGGAGAAATTTCTTTCATGACACAGGCCTTAGCACTGGTATTACAGTTAGGTGTCACGATGGACTATTCTATTTTCTTATGGCACAGTTACAAAGAACAGCAGAAATTCTATCCGGATAAAGATGAAGCGATGGCTCATGCGATTTCTTTAACAGTTGGTTCTGTTGTCAGCAGTTCGTTCACGACAGTAGCCGGATTCTTATCCATGTGTTTCATGAGCTTTACAATCGGTTTGGATATGGGTATTGTAATGGCAAAAGGCGTTGTCTTTGGTGTAATCGCCTGCGTTACCATACTTCCGGCGATGATTCTGATTTTTGATAAAGCGATTGAGAAAACTTCTCATAAAGATTTCATTCCTGAATTTGATAAAACTTCGGGATTTATCATCAAGCATTTCGCATTATTTTTAACGCTCGGCATGATGATTCTGTTCCCTGCCCTGTATGGCTATAAAAATTACGATGTATATTATAATCTCGACAGTACCATGCCGGCCTATCTCCAGAGCATGACCGCAAATGCAAAGCTCTCTGAAGAATATGGCATGAACAGTACACACATGTTATTAGCAAGTTCTTCTCTCGATGCGAAGACAGTCAATAAAATGCTCGATGAGATGAAGCAGGTCGATGGTGTAGAATTCACACTCGGATTCAATTCGATCGTAGGGACAGCAATTCCGGATGAAGTCATTCCGGAGAGTGCAAAAGAAAAACTCATCAGTGGTGATTGGCAGTTGATGATGATCGGTTCTGAATATAAAGTCGCTTCTGATGAAGTCAACAAGCAAGTCGATCAGCTTGCGAATATCGCTCAGAAATATGATAAAACCAGTATGCTGATCGGTGAAGCTCCTGCTACAAAAGATCTGATTAATATTACCAATCATGACTTCACAGTTGTCAGTGTATTATCTATTGCAGTTATTTTTGTAATTATTGCAATTACATTCCGATCGGTAACGCTTCCGGTTATTTTAGTAGCTGTGATTGAATTAGCGATCATGATCAATCTGGGAATGGCATATTATCTTGGCGATTCTCTTCCGTTCGTAGCATCTGTAGTAATCGGAACGATTCAGCTTGGTGCGACTGTTGATTATGCGATCTTAATGACAACCAGATACCGTACTGAACGGCATTCCGGAAAGAGTAAAAACGAAGCCGTCAGCATATCACTCCGGACTTCGATTAAATCCGTTATGGTTTCAGCAATGGGCTTTTTCGCCGCTACAATTGGTGTATCATTTGTATCAGAAATCGGCATGATTTCTTCACTCTGTACGTTATTATCCAGAGGGGCTTTGATCTCGATGGTCGTTGTTCTGACCGTTCTGCCGTCACTGTTCATGTTGCTTGATAAGCTGATCTGCAAGACCAGTGCAGGCTTCACCCCTGAAAATAAAACTCATACAAATAATTTCTCGTCTCACGAAAGGAGCGTATTATCATGAAAACTTATCAGAAAGTTGTTTCCTGCATTCTTGCGATTGCTGTTTCAGCTGGTGCGACAGGATTCTATGCTTATAATCAGAAGAAAAACACAGCATTCATCAATACATCCGCTGTTGAGACGGAAACTGCCGTTCAGGATACTGCTTCCGCCGCAAGAGTCGCCGCCGAAGGCAATGCTTTCAAAGACGAAACTGTTTATGTATTATGCAATAACAATTCTGCCGTTCGTGATATTGTCGTGAGTGATTGGCTGAAAAATCCCGAAGCACTGGGAGTTCTGTCAGATTTCTCGAATCTTTCAGATATTACTAACGTCAAAGGCGATGAAAGCTATTCCGGAAGCGGTTCTATGACATGGGCGGCCGATGGCAATGATATTTATTATAAAGGTCATTCTGCTGATGAACTGCCTGTGACGGTCACAATGACTTATACGCTTGATGGTGTTGCTTATACTAATCCTGATGACATCAAAGGCAAGAGCGGTCATTTAATTATCGAATGGAATTATACAAATAATCAGAAGATCACTAAAAAGGTCAATGACAAAAATGTGACAATGTATGTGCCTTTTATGGCCGCAAGTACGGCGATTCTGAATAATGATATTTTCCAGAATGTCGAAGTCACAAACGGAAAAATCATTTCTGACGGTGAAAAATTAATTATTGTCGGCATGGCATTCCCTGGACTTTCTGAGAGCCTCGGCGTTGCTGATATGGATGATATTGATATTACAATTCCGGAATCTTTCACAGTCGAAGCTGATGTCGATAATTTCTCCATGAGCGAATCTGTTACAGTTGTATCTAACGAAGTATTCAGTGATCTTGATCTGAAAGATACAGATTCTCTGGATGATATTAAAGAAAAAATTGATGATCTGAATCAGGCCGCTTCTGATCTGTGTGACGGTACTACAAAATTATATGACGGAATCAAGGCATTATCTGACGGAACAGGCGATCTGACTGCCGGTGTGGATAAACTTCTTGACGGTGCAGATGCATTGAGTTCCGGTGCGAATCAGTTAAGTGACGGTTCTGCAAAGCTCACTGACGGAGCAAAAACGCTTTCTGATGGTGCTCAGACTCTTGCTGATGGTCTTGATTCTGCAAAAGCAGGTTCTTCCGCTCTGACGGATGGTTTCGGAAAAGTCACATCCGGTACGAAGTCTCTGACTGATGGGATTGCTTCTGCTGATGATGGTTCTAAAAAACTTACTGACGGTATCAATCAGGCCGCTGATGGTTCTGATCAGCTGACGGATGGTTTCACTCAGGTGCTTGATGGTGCAAAAGCTCTCGATGATGGTTTGAAATCCGCAAAAGACGGAGCTGTTCCGCTGATTGATGGAATCGCTCAGGTGAAAGACGGTTCTGATCAGTTATCTGACGGGTTTACACAGGTCATAACCGGAGCAGATGCTCTCAGAAACGGTATCAGTTCAGCAAAATCCGGAGCAGATGCGCTTTCTGACGGCATCACACAGGCAAAAGGCGGTTCTGATCAGTTATCTGATGGATTTATTCAAGTTACAGCCGGAACGGAATCTCTCAAGAACGGTATCAGTTCAGCGAAATCCGGAGCGGATGCTCTCTCTGATGGCATCACACAAGTAAAAGACGGTTCTGATCAGTTATCTGACGGCTTTATTCAGGTCACAACCGGAGCGGAATCTCTTAAAAACGGTATCAGTTCCGCAAAATCGGGAGCGGATGCTCTTTCTGATGGTATCACACAAGTGAAAACCGGTTCTGATCAGCTGACAGATGGTTTCACTCAGGTCACAGCCGGAGCAGAATCTCTCAAAGATGGTATTAATTCCGCAAAATCCGGAGCAGATGCACTTTCTAATGGCATTACACAAGCGGCTGACGGCTCTCAGGCTCTGACAGATGGTTTCACACAGGTGACTGACGGTATGACTGCTCTGACGACAGGTGCAGAAACTCTCACACAGGGCACAGATTCTCTCACAACAGGCAGTATGCAATTAAAATCCGGTTCTTCGGAAGTTGCTTCCGGAGCAGATGCACTCAGTTCGGGTGCAGAGCAGATTTATCAGTCTGCAAACAGTCTTTCCGAGGGTATCAGTTCTGCAAAATCCGGAGCAGATGCGCTCGGCGAAGGTTCGGAAACACTTTCCGGCGGTCTGGATCAAGTTTCTTCCGGACTCGATACAGCAAGCACTTCTCTCGATACGACAATTGCTGCTAATGAACAGGTATTAGCTGCTCTGAAAGCTGCTTATGAAGCTGCTCCATCCGAACAGTTGGCAGCAGCGATCGGCACTCTGGAACAGACCATTGCCGGACAGAAACAAGTTTCTGAATCCATGAAAACAGGCGGTGCTCTGAAAGATGGTGTGACGGCATTACAATCCGGTGCGGAAAATCTGCATACAGGTCTGAACAGTCTTTCCGAGGGTCTGTCTCAGGCTGATGAGGGCGGAAAGGCTCTGACAGCCGGAACAGAACAGTTATATCAATCTTCACAGGCTCTTGCACAAGGTGCTCAGCAGGTCTCCTCAGGTGCAGAAGCTCTTGATAATGGTGTTACTTCCCTGACTTCCGGAAGCAGTGAATTAATCGGCGGTCTGAACGCTTTATCTGACGGCATTACAAAATTATCGACAGGAGCAAGCGATTTGAATACTGGTCTGAATGCATTGAAATCCGGTTCTGCCGATCTTACAGAGGGCATGACGGCTCTTTCTGATGGTTCTGTATCGCTCTGTGATGGTATTTCACAGCTTTCTGACGGCAATACAGCTTTGAATCAGGGTCTGACTCAGCTTGATGACGGTGCAGATTCTCTCACTGATGGTATGACTCAGCTCGAAGCCGGAAGCGGAAATTTATATGATGGTATTACAAAACTTTCTGACGGAAATACTGCTCTGAATCAAGGTCTGATTCAGATTCAGACAGGTGCAGGCTCTCTCACTGACGGCATGACTCAGCTTGAAATCGGAAGCGGTGATTTATATGACGGTATTTTACAGCTTTCTGACGGGAATACAGCTCTGAATCAGGGTCTGATTCAGCTTCAGACAGGTGCAGGAGCTTTAACTGACGGCATGACTCAGCTCGAAACCGGAAGCGGTGATTTATATAACGGTATTTTACAGCTTTCTGACGGAAATACAGCTCTGAATCAAGGTCTGATTCAGCTCAATGACGGTGCAGGAGTACTCGCAGACGGTATGATTCAGCTTTCTGATGGCAGTACAGCTCTGTACGGAGGTATCAGACAGCTTTCTGACGGAAACAGTGCTCTGCATGATGGTCTCGGACAGTTGAAAACCGGAGCAGGTGCTCTGACAGATGGTATGAATCAGCTTGTAACCGGAAGCGATACGCTCTACGATGGTATTTTACAGCTTTCCTCCGGTGCAGGTTCTCTTGACAGCGGTCTCGGACAGTTATCCGGCGGAGCTTCTCAGCTTGCGGATGGTGCTAAGACTCTCTATGATGGTACAGTATCGCTTTCCGATGGTGCGAAGGCTCTTGCTGACGGCGGTAATGAATTGGCGAACGGTGTCAAGACTCTTGCTGATGGCAGTGATGCTCTTGTTGACGGCGTAAAACAGCTGAAAGACGGTGCAGGCGAACTCGATGACGGTATGCATCAGTTCAAGACAGAGGGTACAGATAAGATTGTCGATCTGTATAATAATCAGATCAATGATCTGATCGAACGTCTCAGAGCAGTCAGTGACACTTCCAAAGATTATAAATCTTATTCGGGTATTGCAGACGGCATGGACGGAAGCGTGAAATTTGTGTATACATTCGATGGCACAAGTGAATAAAATAAGCAGTTCCCATCTTCTCATACTTTTTTCATAAAACAGAAACGGCAGTCGGATTGACTGCCGTTTCTGTTATGATTTTTTCCAGATACAAGTATAAGCATAATCGCCGATATGCGAAGCAATGACTTTTTTAGTAAGATTATACCAGTTTTTACATTCATCAAGAATAATTGCATCAGCCGTGACAACGGGATTTTTCTGTTTAAGAAGATAATCTACAGCATTTTCGATATGAATTTCCAATTCAAAAGGGATTTCCGGCATCAGTTCAGCGATTCTTTCTTTTAGTCTTCCGGAATTGGAAACAGGAGCATCCAGATAAAATACAGCTTTTTTGATTTTCAATTCCGAAAGCGTTTCAGCAAGAGCCTGAATTGCTATATCTGTTTTATCTACAAGGCGATATGTTCCCCGAAGTCCGGCCAAATCTCTGACAGTACCGTCCATGCAGTCGAACAGCAGAGAATCAGAAAAGGCAATCTCCAGTGTAATAATCGTATTGAATCCGTCAATATAGAGGGTTTCCCCTGTCAGATCAAAATCAGATAATTCTTTTGCTTTTCTGTTCTGAATGCTTGATTCTGGAGAGATCGCTCTTGCAAGGGCTAATCTCTGCCGTTCGGATAATAAATAATGATTGCCGATGAATGTTGTCACGGATTTGATCGGATAGCCTCTGCTGATGAGAAAATAGACTTCTTCTGAAGCCTTTTTTAATTTTTCCAGATTCTGAGGATTAAAATCCCGCTGATCTGTAGGGACAAAACCTCGTTTGACTTCTTTACTCATGATAAATACATTCCTTTCCGGATTGTATCGAACAAACCGGTACAGCCGTCATAAATATCCTGATAGGCTTTTTCAAAATCTCCGGTATACCACGGATCGGCGACATTATCAGGACGGCCTGCATAAGACAGGAGTTTATGAATTTTCTTTTCCGGATCGGACGGGAAAATCCGACAGATGTTAAATAAATTATTATCATCCATGACTAAGAATAAATCATATTTCTGATAATCAGATTTTTTAAGCTGTACAGCATATTTTCCCTCACAGGAGATGCCATATTCAGCAAGTTTTTTTCTCGCAGGGGGATAGACAGGATTTCCGATTTCTTCCGTACTCGTAGCAGAAGAAGAAATAAAAATCTGATTTTCTAAATTTTGTTCCTGTACTAATTTTTTCATAATAAATTCCGCCATGGGCGAACGGCAGATATTGCCGTGACATACGAACATGATTTTCATTTTTATCACGCATTTCGAAGAAGTGCTCCGTTATCAGAAGTCAGAAAAACATCTCCGTATTCTCCGAAATTTTCTTCCAGATTCCAGACATAAGCGGAAATATAGTCTTCTTCCGGATGTTCAGCAGGCCAGTCGTCTTCATTTTCCTCACTGCTGACATAGAGCATGGAGAGCATTTTTCCGAACATCGTTTCTGATTCGATGACATGATATACCATACTTCCGGTTGCTTTCTCAAATTTCTGAACGGCTTCGGCATAAGACGGGTCATAATTGATTGTATCAATACAACCGAACATACCGCTCACCAGATAGCTGTAATACAATCTGTCCTCCTGAAAATAGCGGGTAATCTTAGGATTCAGATCAAAAGTTTCTGTAAGCTCTTTGAGCCGGAGCAGAGCCTCTTCTTTTTGTTTTTTTGTACCAGTCATAAAAAGCCTCACTTTCTGAAAATTATCTTTCTTCTACCAGATAGGCGAATACTACACAGCGGATTCCGTCATTCGCACCGGAATTGCATGTCTGAAGCGTAATAAATTTATTATCATTCACTCTGGGCAGATGTCTGGTATCTCCATAGAACACAGTTGCTGTGTTAATAATATTATTAACAAAATTTTTATAATCCGTGCGGTTCATCTCGATAAAATTCCAGTACTCAAATTTTGCACCAGCCTCGCCATAGAGTACATTGCAGGAAAAGACTCTGTATAAATATCTGTGCTGAAGCGTTGCCACTTCGATATATTTATGAGAATTTCCCCATGCAGAAGATTTATAATTCTTGATTGCATGGAACATAGAGCCATTTCCCATATTATGACCATATACCAGTGTATTATCAGAGGCTTCGAGTCTGCATCGCCAGTCAGCAAAAATTGCTCCAGCGTGATTCCAAGCACCATTCCATGAATGATCGACATAATAATTATTATCTCCCTGTTTCTGCATGATAGGATAATTAATCACTGTACCGGAGACTTTCACCCAGCCGACCACTTCAGGATTAGAATTATGATACGAAGCGAGTTGATTCATATCCAATGACATATAATACGGTGCTTCCGGAACAGGCTCCGGCTCCGGCACGGGTTCGGGTTCGGGTTCCGGCTCAGGCTGAGTTTCTTCGACAGGCGGTTCTGTAGGCTGAGTCGGCTCGACATATCCGGCGCGGGTCATCATGGGTTCATTTACTTCTGCAAAAGCCGTAACTGTTTTTGTCGGGAATGTAAAATGCCATGAAAGATATAGTAAACCGAAGCAGATCAATGCAGCAAATAACAGCAGAATACTTACCGGAATCATGAACAAATTTTTTTTCATCTGAAAACCCCTTTCTGTATTTTTTATATACTATTTATTATACAGAATCTGACATAAAAAGTCAAGAGTTTATGAGCCTGTTTTTTCCGGCTGGAATTATTTTATTTTTATATTATTAAACATTATATTAAAATTTAAAAATAAAATTTTATTTTTTTTAAAAAAACTCTTGACAAAATTCATGAAACATGCTATAATATAAAAGCTGGTTACAGTGAGTGTAAAGAGTAAAAAATATGGCGGTATAGCTCAGATGGCTAGAGCACTTGGTTCATACCCAGGGGGTCGCTGGTTCAAATCCTGCTGCCGCTATTATATGGCCCCTTGGTCAAGCGGTTAAGACTCCAGATTTTCATTCTGGCAACATGGGTTCGATTCCCGTAGGGGTCATCTTGATGATATTTCCGGAAAATATTGTTTTTTCGATATTGATAAAATAAAATATGGCCCCTTGGTCAAGCGGTTAAGACTCCAGATTTTCATTCTGGCAACATGGGTTCGATTCCCGTAGGGGTCACTTGAAAAACCTCGCAGATTTTCTGTGAGGTTTTTTAATTTTATAAAATCTCCGGCAAGTACCGGAGATTTTTATCAGACATCTTCATTAAAGAAATCAGAATCAATCCGTTTGATTTCGTATGTTGCAATAGTCGATACACCAAGATTATAATCTATCATCAGCTTAGCAAGCTGATTTCCATTAACAAGTACAATTTTATGATGCAATTGTTTTTCTACAAATTTAACTGCCTCTCCGGAAAATTTTGCAGTTGTAATAAAGATTCCTTTTGTAGCTCCTTGTCCGACAAGTGCACCTAAAAATTTCTGAATCTCCGGTCTGCCTACCACGCTGTCATTTTTCCATTGTTTTGCTTGAATATAAATCGCATCAAATCCGAATTTATCTGCACTCACGATTCCATCAATACCCTCATCACCTGACTTGGAAGTAACTGCATTAAGATTCTGTTCCATAGAACCATAGCCCATTTTAATCAGGAGTCTGACAACCAGTCTTTCAAATTGATAGGGAGATATTTTCATAATTTCAGTCAGAAGATCATCTGCAAGACTGCTGTTTAATTCTTTGAGTGCATTTTCAATTCGTTCCTGCGGATTTTCTGTACTGATAGAAATATCTTCTGATTCGCTTTTCTTTTCTGGTTTATCTTTGCAAAATTCGTTGAAAGAAGAAAATTGATTTAAATACTCCAGCGTAACACATTCTGCACCTTTCTTGTATGCTTTTTTTCCTTCATCTGAAAGGCAGAAATTTGCTCTTTTAGGACTGTCAATCAGACCTGCTTTTTTTAAATAGGTCTTTGCCCATCCAACATTGGTATGAAATTTATTTTGTCCGCTTTCAAGTTTTTCCGTTCTGTCCTGATTGCTCAGATGGAAAGCATTCGCACAGTATTCAGTAATTTCTTTCAATGTATGTACCTCATTATCCCCGAGGCATCGAATAATTTCCGGCATAAATTCATAATATTTTGGAACTGCCATATGATCACTCCTTTATGACAGTATAACATAATATGACAGAATTTTCAATAGAAATTATGAATTATTAGTGTAATAAATCGCCGAACTGTTCTAAGAAAGCATCAGCAATAATTTTACAGCCCTCATCATTCGGATGACCGCCATAGAGAGAAGCACCGGATTGATCAGGATTTTCAAGCAGAGTATTCCAGTCGAAGAAATCACAGCCGGTTTCTTCGGCGATGATGGGAATCCTGCTGTTGATTTCTGTCCGGATTGCTTCTGTTGTTTCATCGAAATCGAACGGAGGAAGATTAAACAGAATCACATGACAGCCGGCATTCTGTAACTCCTGAATTAAAGTTCTGAGCCAACTCTCGATTTCATCAGCAGAACTTGAATTTCTCTGTCCGTATTGTCCGACTGCAAGATCATTTGTTCCGAATGCGAGTGTCACAATATCGGCACTTTTAGCACGTTCAATCCAGTTTCCGCACAGAACGGCATCACTTGCCCGAGCGTAACCACAGCCGATATTCCAGACAGCATAATCACTTCCCAGCTGTTCAGAAATTTCTGATACCCAGAAATTCTGAGCGTATGCCGAAGTCTGTGCTCCCTGTGTGATGGAATCGCCGAAACAGGCGATTTTTTTCTTTACATTCCGATTCGTACCGATTAACTGCGGAGCAGGCACATCCATATTATATTCCAGAGTGCCGTCAGGATTTATAATATAAGAATAAGCAAGTTCTGTCATTCTGATACAGGGAATATCTTCTCCCTGAAGAGTCCATTCCCAGACGAGAGATTTTCCCTCCGGAACGTTAATTTCAACAGCATCGCTCCAGAAAGTTTCATCCGGAGAGACGGATTTTTCCTGACTGCCATCAAAAGTAATTTCTATGCTTTCAGAATCATCATCAGAATCCGGAGAAGAAGCCGTCCAGACATGAGCATTCAGAATCTGATAAGCTCCGCCGGATTTTCCGGCATAGGAATATCTTCCGCGTTCCCAAGTAGAATCGACTGTATTTGAAAAATAAAATTGATATTCCAGATCTCCGTACTGTTCCACAGGAAAATATGTCCGGAATGTGACAGTATTTTTAGCATCAGTCATATAATTATTTCCGGTTGAAATCACTGTATTAGACACATGGCCGTCAAATACGGAGCTTTGTTTTTCAGGCATTGTTTCTGATTCAGATTCTGCTGTTGTCTGAATCTGTGTTTCTGATACAGAACTTTCCTGTACAGAAGTTTCAGAACAAGCTGTCATCAGGAGCATAGCGAGTAATATTGCTATACTGATTATTTTTTTCATACTGCATTTCCCCTTTTATAGATTTGTTTTTATTATAACAGATTATGAATTTGATGTCAATAAAAATAAAAAAACTATGGACAAATCTCAAGAAATATGCTATACTGAAATTATCAGAAAGGATGAATTTCTATGCAGACTGAAAATGATATTTCTCACTATCCAAAATGTCAGGCTATGATGCGAAGGATTGAAAAACATAATACGATCAGGATAGTTTCAGTTCTGATACTGCTTTTCCTGAATATTCCTATGGCGATTACCCCTCTGGCTACAAGTTACGGAATTGTTTTTGTCATTTTTGCTCTGCTCTATACGGCTGGAACTTTTATTTCTTTTCTGTTCGCCGATCCGGAAACGATCAGATTTTGTGCCATTCCGGCAATTCTGGTTCTGCTGGGACTGTTCAGCGGATGGATTTTCTTTCCGTTTGCAATTCTTCTGCTTGTAATTCTGCTATGGGTATCCGGAGATTATAAAAAATTGAAATGGCTGAAAACTCAGACAGGCTATCCGCATTTCAATACACGCTTTGACGATCAGATGCAGAACTTTCAGAAAGAATATCAATCAGAATATCATTTTGATCATATCCATGATGCCGAAATGAAAGACGCTTTTGATGAGATTCCCGCTGAAGAAAAACAGAGTACTGCTCAGGCTGTCGAAATGCCTGATGCTCCGGACATTCCCGAAGGAGATGAGTAACATGCCTGTTTCACTCGGAAAAGATACTTCACATTATGGAAAATGCCGTGAAATCCTGAAAAAAATCGAACAGCATAATACTATGCGGATTGCGATAACAGCATTAGGATTATTATATAATATCTGGTATGTATTAGTTTTGATCACAATAGATTTCGGTATTCTGACGACTGTATTCGCTGTGATCTATACGCTTGAACTGCTGATCACTTTTATTTTCTCCACACCGGAAAATCCGAAAATCTGTATTGCTTCTGCCGAACTGACAATATTCGGTATCATAAGCGGATGGCTCGACCCGTCATTCGGAATTGTTTTTCTGATACTCCTGATACAAGTTGTTTCCGACAGAAAAAAATTAAACTGGGTAAAAGAACAATCCGGCTATCCGTATTTTAACGAATATCATGAAAAGAAAATGCAGAATTTCGGAGAAGATTATCAGCCGGAATTTCATACAGATACGATCTCTGGCGATGCAATGCCGGAATTATCTGATACTCCGCCTGTTAAAAAATTCACAGGTACGAGAACCGGTCAGCAGATGCCGGAACTCTCAGAAAGGAATGATTTTTATGCCGATTGAACTCGGAAAAGATACTTCACATTATGATAAATGCCGGACGTTATTAAATATTCACAAGACACATCATAAAACACGAGTGATTATTTTTTCTTTTCTGACTCTGATGAATATGTATTTTGCGATTACTCTGCCGATTACACATAATCTGAGTCTGATCTATGGAACGGCTCTTTATGGCTTTTTATTCGGAGGCTTTGCTGTTCTGTATTCTATCGGCATTTTCGCTCTGATCTGGTTTGCCGTTCCGGAAAAGCCGAAATTTCTGATCTTAGCAGGATTATTAATTATTCTCGGCATGACGATCAGTATTATTAATCTGATTATCGGCATAGCCATGCTGATTGTCTGTATCTCACAGATTCCAGATTGCAAACAAGCTCTCTGGATTCAGAAACAGGAGGGCTATCCGCATTTCAACGAACGCTTTGACGAACAAATGCGATATTATAAACAGGAATATCAGGCCGATCATTTTCTTGATGATGTCCGTGATGCCGAAATGATTGATATACCGGAGAAAAGCAGTCCGGATTTTATCGTAAAGCCTAAAGATGAAATGCCGGAAATTCCTGATATTTCTGATAATATGAAAGTCAACTTGACTAAGAAAGGATTTTGAATCATGAATATGAAAAAATTAACTGTCGCTTTGACTGCAAGTATGCTCACAACATGTATGATTTCTTCTCTTACAGCATTCCCCGAAGAAGAAACTCAGAAACTCCGTGTCATGCCCTTAGGCGATTCGATTACTGATGGCTTCACAGGTCAGCCTGACGGAGGCTATCGTCTGACCCTCTGGAATCTGCTCAAAGAAAACGGCTATACAGATCATATTGATTTCGTAGGCCCGAACGGTCTTGACAGTACCGTCTGGGATGACAACGGCAGTGATCTGAATCATGCCGGATATTCCGGCTATGCGATCGCTGATATTCCGAATCAGCGTTCCGGAATTTATAATTTTTCAGAATGGCTCATGCAGGAATATCCGGCTGATGTGGTAATGCTTCAGATCGGTACGAATGATATTTTATCCAGTGCTCTGGACGGCATGGATGAAAGATTAGAATTATTAATTGATACGATTCTGACATATATTCCGGAAGACGGCTTATTATATGTATCAACAATTCCCTATATGGATGCTGATGTCACAAATTACACAGATGCTTATACAGTCGAAGAAATGGATAAGGCTGTTGATGATTATAATGCTCAGATTCGTGAAATCGTTTCGAGAAAGCAATCTGAGGGAAAGCCGATTGCTCAGGCGGATATTAATTCTGTTCTGACAAAGGCTGATCTGCTTGATGGCGTTCATCCCAGTGCGACAGGCTATGAAAAAATGGGTCAGTACTGGTATGAAACATTGACGGAATATATTAATCATAATAATTCTGAAATGCCTCCAGAATCTGAATCAGAAGAAATCACAGAATCTGAATCTACAGAAACAATTTATCGGGGCGATGTCAATCAGGATAATGCATTCAATTTACAGGATGTTATTTTATTACAGAAATATCTGCTTGGAATTCAGCCGATCAGTTATCAGGCTTTTCTCAATGCCGATATGAATCAGGATGATAAAGTTAATATCTATGATCTGATTCTGCTGAAAAAATTATGTTTCAATGGCGGAGGATTCTATTCCGCCGGAGGAGGTGAAGACTTTTAATGCCGGAATATAAAGAAATCAGAGCCGTCTATGATGATGATACAATCCGAGTCTATCAGGCTTATTGTCCGGCGATCGCCGAAGAAGCCGTAAAGCTAGGTACGTTCGGAAGCAGATTCAAATTAACCCGTATGACTTGGATTAAACCCTCTTTCTTATGGGCTATGTATCGCTCAGGATGGGCGACAAAAGAAAATCAGGAGAGAATTCTTGCAATTGATCTCAAACGCTCTGCCTTTGATGATCTGATTCAGAATGCTGTGATTTCAAGTTATCATGAAAATTCAGATATTTCTTATCAGGAATGGCAGAAACAAGTACAAAACTCTGATATTCGGGTGCAATGGGATCCGGAACGGGATATTCACGGAAATGCTCTGAATTATCGGTCGATACAGATCGGCATACGAGGCGAGGCGGTCAGGAAATTCGTTTCTGATTGGATTGTGAAAATTCAGGATATTACTGATTATGTCACAGATTTGAGAATCCGGAAAGAAAACGGCGAGGATATTACAGCTCTGCTTCCTGCGGAAAGGATTTATTCTCATGAATGAAGAATTGCTTGCTTATGCAATACTTTCTGTTTCCGGATTTGATACAAAACAGATTTTTGAAGAAAAATTAAATCAGATTTTTATTGAATCAGATTTTGATTCTGATCTGCTCGAAATGGAATGCATGGCCATTCCGGATGCAATGGCATATCTCAGGCATCGTTTTAATTATCAGAATTTTGATCAGGAGAGTTTGCAGAAATATCTGATTCTGACTCTGAAAGAATTTTATCAGCATCTGCCTTTTATGGAATTTGCTCAAAGAATTATTGAATTATGGGATGTTCTGCCGTTTCATACCAATCAGGAAGATTCGCCTTTTTTTATGATCTATTATTTTGAGGTTTTATTTATCTGTGAAGATTTTGAAGCATTAAAACAGGAAATTGAAAATCTGGTATTTTATTATGATCAATAAAAATTCCCCCTGAAAGCGGACACTTTCAGGGGAATTTTATCTGATACTGACTGAAATAAAAAATTTCTAATTAAAATAGAATACCTTTCCTTTTGGACGGAATGGCAGTCTTTTTCCTTCGGGAATGAGAAAAGCATGTTCATGCCGGACTTTCAGATCAGATTCAATATAAGAATCTGTAATAATCAGAATAGGGGCATTTTTCGGAAAATCTTTTGCATTTTCTAGCAGATCAACTGCCGGCTGTAAAATTGTACCGCCTCTGCCTTTGACCATGACCCGCCCTGCAATCTCTTCAGAAGTGATATATCCTGCATCATAAGCCTGTGCATCGCAGAAAACGACTCTTACAAAAGGAACATCCTTAGCTACAGAATAGCTTGCCGCCGCACCCAGAGCCTTGCCTATCATAACAGGAAGCATTGAACCGGATGTATCAATAATCACTCCATACGTACGGCTGAATTCCGGTATATCGGCCTGCACCCAGCTTGGACGGGGAATATCCGGTGTACTGCTTTGTCTTCTGCTTGGCCGTGCATAGGTACGATGTTTTTCAAGCGGCGGAAACCATATGTCGAATAATCGTGCAAGCTCCACATCCCACGGAATCGGCGGCATAGAAAGCGATTTGATTTCCTCAATCAATCCGGCTGGAATATAGCCTCTTCCGACAGAAACATGATATTCCAGACCGCTCCGCAGTGCGCTTTTGCAGAAATCATCCAGAGTAGTCGGCCGATTTGTATCAGATGTCCAGCCTTTATCAAGAATATCGCCTTTTCCGTAACCTCTGAATGTAGTTAATCTGGAATTTTTACGGATATTTTCAATCAGAATATCATAAATTTCCTCAGCGGACTGATTTTTCAGTGATTCGTCATACAGCAGACCCTTTTCCGGCATTTGACCGATTTGCATTTCATGCAGCCATGCATTGACAACGAAATCGCAGGCGATATTCCAAAGATAGGGGTCGCGTCCGTTTCGTCTTGCGTGATGCTGTAAACCTGCATGTAAATATTCATGAGCGAGTACAAATTTCCATTCTTCCAATGTCAGGCCGGCAGAGGGATTGACATAAATTTCAGCATCTGCTGCACTAACAGCAGCAATTTCAATATCATTCAGATCGGCTCTTCTGGTCGTCTCGATAATTTTAAAGCCTGCTGCAAGTCCGCCCAGCAGCGGATAGTGATTGATGAACCAGTCAGCAGCTTTCTGCATGACAGATTTATGCTTGCTGTAATCCGGCGGTGCTTCTCCTGCTTCATCAATAACAGTGCGTACAGAGTCTGCCAGAGCATAAGCAAATTCTGTAATATAGTGATTTTTGCCGTACTGATAAGTCAAAGGCTTGTCAGTGCCTGTCATATCGGGAAATTCTCCGGCTGTTCCGAAACGGTTGCTTTCAGGGGAAATATGCTGTTCCAAGAGCAGATCATAAATTTTCTGTTCGCTTATGGCTGAACCGAATTCATTAAGCAATGTCAGGTCAATATCTGTACTGCCGAATTTAATATCTGCAAGAAATTTTGTGATAAAAATATCACAAGCCATATTCCAGAGATCAGGTTCATAACGATTGATCCATTTCTGTTGTTTTTCAGAAATTTTCTGCCAATATCCGGGCATTCGTTCTGCATCAAAATGGCCAAAAGACAGGTGCAGCATACAATGTGCGATAATATATGCCCATTCTTTAGGGCTTTTGTCACAGTCTTTATTAAGATAAATGATTCCGGAAGAAGAAACTTTTGCAGGAATATTTTTTCCGAGCTGATTTTTTGAAACAACGTGTTCAGAAATACTCAGCTGACCGAACAGCGGATGCTGATGAACGAAAGCTATTCCGTCAAGAAGCTGCTGTTCATTTCTGGGAATTTTTGTTTCTTTGTTTTTCTTTGCCATAATTACTTATTATTTTTAATAAGCCGAGGAAGATCACGGACAATTTCGATCATGAACCATTCGGGCAATACTTTTCCGTCATCGGAAGAAACTATCATCTGTGCCAATTCAAGATTAATATGTGAGAGATCTTTTATCAGGGCTTTTGCACGGTGTGTAAGATACTGTGTATTTCTGTCCATTTTCTGTTTGTCTTCCGGAAGTTCCATGAGCAGTTTAGCACGGAAACTCTGCGAGACAAAATAGAGCACATCTCTGTCTTTAGGATCAGAAGGAAATCTTGCTTCGCCTTTGATAATCTGATTCAGTAAATTCTTATTGCCCAGATTCTTCACAAATGCAAGGAACATTCCGGCATGACTTGCTGATACTGAACCATAGGCAAGCACTCTGAGAATACTTTCCGGAACATTTTTCTGATCTGCGCCGTATGCTTTCAGTGCATCACTGAGCATATGCCATGAACGCGGTGTAGAATAGGGTTCTTCTGTCTTTGGGGGTTCAGAAAAAAGATGATCAGGTCTTTGTGTAATATAATCAATCACCCAAGAATGCAGTTCATTTTCATAAGCCCAGTTCAGCCACTGCTGAGGGTCTGCAATCAGCTGTACATGAAACATACGATTAATCAAGGCCGTTGACATAGTTTTGACGATTGCACCATCCTGCGAGCGGTTTCCTGCACCGATGACAACACTTCCTTCCGGAAGATGATATTCTCCTATCCGTTTTTCATGAATCAAACTGTAAAAGGCTTTCTGCACCTCCTGTGAACAGGCATTGAGTTCATCAAGAAATAATACATACGGTTCTTTCCGAGCTATCATCTTAGGCGGTACAAATTGCGAAGTATCGCCGTTTATCTGCGGGATGCCGATAATATCTTCGGGGGCAAGCTGACTTCCCAGAAGTGAAACGCACGGCATTCCCACATCATCTGCAAATTTTTGTACTAATGCAGATTTTCCGATTCCGGGTGCACCCCAGATAAAAACAGGACGTGTCAGCGAAATATTCAGCAGAATATCAGATAATTCATTTTGTGTGACTGTAAATGATAAATTCATATACGACCTCCTTTGAATATCTAAATTCTCAGTCATATATTATTATACATCATGTCTGACGAAAAATCAAGCACAGGACTGAGAATTTTTTATAATTCTATCACAAAGGATTTTGTATAGTCTTTTTCATTTTTTGAGATGCTGATCATTCCGCCGTGTCGCTGAATGATTCGCTTGGTAATGGCAAGTCCCAGACCGCTTCCATGTCCGGCAGTTCGGGCAGTATTCTCTGTGACAAACGGTTCAAAAACATCCATATTTTCAGGGATAGCATTTCCGCTGTCAGAAATTCTGACAACTGCCTTTTCATGTTCCTGCTTCACAGCAATTTCGGCCCTGATGCCATCCGGATTATGTTTATAAATATTTACAATCAGATTAGAAAATGCTCTTTTGAGTTCATTTTTATCGCCTGTTATCAGGATTTCCGTTTCAGGAATTGCGACAGCAATATCAATCTGATGCTCTTCAAAATCGCAGTAATTTTCTGCAACAATATCTCTTATCAGAATGCAAAGATTAATTTCTGTGAGATCTGGTGTATATTCTTCCGTGCCGAACTTGGCATAATCAAATAAAGTATTGATCATATCATTCATGCTGTTGGATTTTCGATAGATAATATCAAAAATTTCCTGCTGATCATCCGGCTTGATTTTTCCGTCAGACAATGCCTTTGCGAATCCCTGTACAGAAGTCATAGGTGTTTTGAGATCATGTGCAATTGCTGCATATAATAAATTCTGTTCTTTGACACGGCGCTCACTCTCATGCCGCAATGCCTTTGCAGCGAGCTTATAAAATATCAATGCACCAAGGTGTTTTGAGATCATGTGCAATTGCTGCATATAATAAATTCTGTTCTTTGACACGGCGTTCACTCTCATGCCGCAATGCCTTTGCAGCGAGCTTATAAAATATCAATGCACCAATTACGAACGCAGCGATACTAACGGCGATATAAATAAAATTAGTGATATAAATAAAATGCGGCAGATCATAATTTTTATAATCTGTACCTGTCGGATAAAGCATTGGCGCAATAATATCATCAAAAGTGCTGTCAATTGCAGAATTGGCAATATCCACTCCCAGACTGCACAGGATGAAATATTTCATGATTTTATTGCGCAGTGCTGATGTTTCATGCTGATGTTTCAAAACGATACCCTAACCCCCTGATAGTCTTGATATGTTCACTGCCTATCTTGTCACGCAGACGGCTGATAATAACGCGAATTGTATTATCATCCACAGCACCCTCATCATACCATGCGCTTTCATAGATTTGTTCTTTTGTGAAAACACGTTTTGGCTGAGATATTAATAATTCCAATACTTTAAATTCTGCTTTTGTCAGTTCGATGATTTGGCCGTTTCTCACGGCAATGCATTCTGTCAGATTCAGTGAAACATCGCCGGCGGTGATAATACTGTCCTGCTGTTTTGAGGGAGCTGTCAGATTCAGCCTGCGAAGCTGAGCCTTGACTTTTGCAGAAACTTCCAGAGGCTCAAAGGGTTTTGTGATATAATCATCTGCTCCCAGATCAATTCCAAGCACTCTGTCAGAGAGTGTAATTTTTGCGGAAATTACCATAACGGGAATATATTTTTCCTGCTGTCTGATATATTTGATCAGCTGATAGCCATCAATTTTCGGCATCATAATATCGACAACAGCAAGGTCTATGGAACCCCCTTTGAGGATTTCCATAGCCTGTGCGCCGTCATTTGCTTCCAATACAGTAATATTATCTGATTCAAGATAAATTTTCAGAAGTTTGACGATTTCTTTTTCATCATCTGCGATTAAGATATTCGGCATTCTCTCACGTCCTTATAAATTCCAGAAATTATAAAGCTGAAACATGATGATAAATATAAAATAAGCGATTCCCAGACCAGACCAGATAAATTGTTTTATTTTTGTTCCGGTTTTCATGTCATCAGCCTTAATTGTATTATAGCATAAAATTCCGCCGTTTGCAAGAGAAACAAGTCCGGTTATCAATGCCATGATTCCGGAAAAGGATGTGAATGCCGGACTGCCTGCGCCGATTATCATGATAAACAATACAAGAATGATACTGGATACAGCATAAACGCCCTGCTGACCTAAAATTTGCTTATCGGCAGAAGTATATTTTCTTTTTGCAAACAGTTTGATAAGAATCGCTGCAAGACAGCAGATTCCCAAAAAAATGAATCCATATACTGCGGCTATTCCTGCTGTACGGACACTGTTTTTCACATAGTCTGTGCTCATCATTTCCAGCTTGTTATTATCAATATACATGAACATATTCCGGCCATTGTCTTTCATCACATACTGATGTTCAGCAAGAGGAATCAATTCTGCATCTCCCACCTGAAAGCCGAATAATTTCATAGAATATGTGCCGTATTTATTTTTGCTCCACGGCATCAGACCGCCTGTATAAGAGCCTGCCTTTGCCGCTCCGCTAACAATCGCACGTTTCGGGAAATAAGTTCCGCTGATGTCAGTATTTTGTGAAACAGCTGTATTTTGGAATTCTTCTCTTTCAGTAACATCTCCAAAAATAAGACTCGGAATGCCGTAATTGAATGTTGTTTCTCCGCACTCGTTTGTCATGACAACAACACCGATACCGCTTTCAGGATCAAATACCAGATTGGAAGAGCATCCGCCTGTATTTCCGCCATGTCCCAATGTCTGTATTTTATATTCAGAAGTCCAGAGGCCGTGAGCATTTTTGATAATATCAGAATCGCCGTAATACGAAGTTGCTGTAAACATTTCTTCTCTTGTGCCGTTATTCTCGAATAACGGACAATCTTCCATAACAAAAGCCTGAGCGAATGCTGAAAAATCTTCTAACGTACCGGTTGCCGCGCCTGCCGGAAACAACTGGATTCCATAAAGACATTCATCATAGTCCTCATTATACTTCGGGTCTTCATAACGGGCATAGCATTTGAGTTCATGACGTTTGCTGGCCACCCATGTATTATCCGACATTTTAGGATCAATACAGGTGTGTTCCATTCCGAGCGGAGCAAAAATATTTTCATTGACATAAGTCACATAATCCGTTCCGCTGACCTGTTCTATGATATAAGCGGCAAGAGATGTTGACCAGTTGGAATAAGCAGTATATTCACCGACATGATATGCCTGATAGCATTCGCAGTTTTTAACAGCTTCTTCCAGTGTATCATAGACTTCATCCGGAGAGGCCTCCTGATTCTCATAGAAACTCTCCTGAAATCCTGCATTATGATTCATCAGATTCAGCATAGTGATTTTTTCTTCAGGATACTGTAATTTTGTCAGGAAATTTTCAGGCAGATACTCACGAATATCAGCATTGAGATCAAGATTTCCCTGTTCCCATTGCTGCATAACAGAAGTCCATACAAGCAGTTTGGAACAGCTTCCCCATTCATAGACTGTTTCAGAATCGGCAGGAATATTATTTTCAATATCAGAATAGCCGTAACAGCCATTATAAATAATACCATTCGCATCAAAAACGCTCACTTCACAGGAGGCAAGACCAGCTTCACGTTCTGTAATATAGCTGTCGATACTGTCTTTTATTTCACTGTAAGCAAGATTGGAAGGTGTTTTCATCTCCTCAGCAGAAGCCTTTACGGTTATATTCAATGCAGATACTGCACATATCAGTGCAATCATACCAGAAATTAATTTTTTCATATTCATTTCTCCTTTTCAGATGATGGTTATATTTTACATCCGGAATCTTACATAAAAAATTGATTTATATTAACTGAATATTAAAATTCAGATGCAAATTTTGACTTGATATTTTTCAAGCCAGTAATCCAGCTGTAAGAAATAAGCGATTGTCTGAGGCTTTGTCATCAGCTGACCATAGAACTGAATATTTTCATCACCATACATGAGCCGTTCAAGAGCATCTTTCCGGATAATTTGCAGAATCGGAGCATCCGGATCAGAAATTCTGTTTTCGAGCAGTTTCGTGACTGCTGAGAGATAATTCGGATTATGTGTTTTCGGATAAGGACTTTTCTTTCTCCATAGAATTTCATCCGGAAGATAATCTTTCATTGCCTCCCGAAGCAAGCCCTTTTCATAGCCTTTATATTCTTTGAATTCCCATGGAATATTATACAGATACTGAGCAATCCGGTAATCACAGAACGGCACACGGACTTCAAGAGCATTCCACATACTCATGCGGTCTTTGCGGTCAAGAAGCGTCTGCATAAACCAATCAAGATTGAGTCTCATCATTTCTTTCATGCGTTTTTCTGTACCGGATTCATCAGGGAGCAGGGCAGTTCTTTGCAGAGTTGCCTGATATTCTCTGTCAATATCATGCTGATCTTCGAGCAGTTCTCTGAGTTCCGGCTTAGCGAAATTCAGTCTGTAAGCCGTACTCTGCGACCATGGGAAACCATAGGCGGCTCTGATTTCAGGGTCACGATACCAAGGGTATCCGCCGAATAATTCATCAGCACATTCGCCGGAAAGTGCCACTGTAACATGCTGTCTGATTTCTTTGCAGAATAACAGAAGAGAAGCATCAACATCCACCATAGCGGGAAGATCACGGGCTTCGACAGCATCGAACAGAGCATTGACAAGCTGAGGGGTATCAATCACAGTCCAGTGATGTTCTGCATTGAGATATTCCTGCATCTGTCGGATATAGGCCGGATCGCTGTTGGGCTGGAATTTGCTTTTCTGAAAATATTTATCATTATCTCTGTAATCGACTGAGAATGTATGCAGAATTTTTCCCTGTTTGGAGAATTCTCTTGCGGCAACGGAAGAAATCAAACTCGAATCCAGTCCGCCGGATAAGAATGTACCGATCGGAACGTCTGAGACAAGCTGTCGTTTGATAGCATCTGTAAGAAGAAATCTGACATGTTCAGCAGTCTGAGCGAAATTTTCAGTATGTTCCTGAGCTTCGAGTTTCCAGTAACAGGAAATCTGTAAGCCGTTTTCTCTGGTATAATAAGCACAGTGAGCCGGAAGAATTTCTTTCATATTCCGGAACACACCACAGCCGGCCGTCCGGCCGGGGCCGAATAATAAGATCTGACTGATACCGTTCAGATCTGTTTCGTGAGGTACATCGGGATGTGCAAGAATCGCTTTGAGTTCCGAGCCGAAAATCAATCCGGAATCTGTAGGATAATAAAACAGAGGCTTGACACCGATTCTGTCTCTTGCTAAAAATAATCTCTGTCGATTCTGTTCCCAGACGGCGAATGCAAAAATACCATTACATAATTTTACGCATTCTGCACCGCAGAGCATATAGGCTTTGAGTAAGACTTCTGTATCAGAATGCGTAATAAACTCACAGCCTTTTTCGATCAGCTGATTTCTGATTTCCTGTGTATTATACAATTCGCCGTTATATACGATTGTATAGATTTCATTACCGTCTGTAAACTGCATAGGCTGTTTTCCGTTTTCGGGGTCGATGACCGCAAGCCGTGTATGTATCAGCACGGCATGTTCTGAAAAACAGATGCCTTTCTGATCAGGGCCTCTCCGGATAATTGCATTCTGCATTTTCTGAGCTGTTTCCTGCTGATGTCTCATATCCTGTGAAAAATCAATCATACCTGCAATACCGCACATAAAATAGCAACGCTTCCTTTCCTGAAATTCTGTCCGGATATTGTCAGTCTATGAAATATCTCTGAAAATGTGTCCGAAATTTAAATTTTTTATATATAATATTTAAAAATACTTGACAAATATAATAAAAATGTGTAAAATAAATATATACTCTTAATCAAATATTATAATAGAAGGAGAAATTCAACATGTTAGATTTTAGAATTGCTACTTTTTTACAGCTCTGCGAAACAAAGAGCTACACCAAGACAGCCCGACTGCTCGACATTACACAGCCTTCCGTAACACAGCATATCAAATATCTGCAAAGAAGATACCAGTGCAAATTATTCAGCTACGAAGGGAAAACGCTCCGTTTGACTCCTGAGGGAGAATATCTCCGCCGTCAGGCCGAAGCAATGACAAAAATGAGTTCCAAAATCGTTGCCGATTTACAGCGCATGGGCGATACCAGACAGGCTCTGCGTTTCGGCTATCCGGAAGAACTCGGCGAAGCTGCTGCCGCTGGAATCATCGCCGGTATTCTGAAACAGGATGGTGCTCCGGAAATCAATCTGTTCGTGAAAAAGACTGATGAACTGATTGCTATGCTCGAAAACGGTCAGCTTGATTTTATTCTTGCTGATAATATCAGCGAAGCGTCTCAGTTTGCAAGTGTTCCCGCCGGAGAAACAGAATTCTGCTGCTATGCCGCTAAGAATCATACCAAAGCATTGGAAGCGATTTCTCAGCTGCTTCCGGAACGTTTGCTGATGAGTGAAAAAGGCTCGTCTGATCGTACTGTGCTTGAAGAAGTACTTAATCAGAGAAAAATGCTTGCAGATGAATTTGAACATACTATGACAGCCGGCACTTCAGTATCTCTCCGTGAACTGACTGCCGCCGGAATCGGTATTCAGTTCGCTTATGCAAGCAGTATGAAGGGCATGGAAGAACGTGTTCAGAAACTGGATATTTCTAATTTCAACGAAAAGCGTTCGCTGGTATTCCTGTATCTGAAAGACAATTCCGAGGCTGAAAATTTCAAAGAATTTATGAATACATTCAGTAAGGCATGGACTGAAAACAGCAAATAAGAAAAACAAATCCGGCAGATTCTCAGATCTGCCGGATGATTTATTTTAATCTTTCCTGAATGATTTTCTGTGCCGCCTGATTATGCATTTTCTTTTTCAGAAGCAATAATCTTCTTTTTCCGATACGTCTGTCAGCGGCTTTCAGAATATTGATGAGTCCCCAGAAATCCTGTTCAAAATGCTTTGAAAATAAAATTTCTTTGGGTGTATCGAGATAGGCTTCTATCAGATCTGAAATTTCTGAAATATCAGTCTCGTAAGGATAATAAATTTCTTTTCCGGAAAGATTCTGTACAAGACCGTTCTGATTCATAAAATTCGCAGGATAATCAAAAATAATTTCCTGATTCAGAGTCATCCAGTATCTTGGAAGATCTACAGAGCCTCGCCATGTCTGCATTCTGTACATTGTCAGATGCAATTGAAAATCCAGTTCCGGAGCTGTAATCTGATATAATTTTTTCTGTAATTTGCTCCAGCGTTTCATTTTTTCCAGACTCCCCATTTCATCACAGACTGATCTGTACAGCAGTATAAAATACATAATAATACAAATCCGGTCAGTACGCCGAAACAGCCGCCGCAGGCATCTAAAAGCACATCAGAAATCTGACCAGAACGTCCGGCAACGAATCTCTGATGCAGTTCGTCACTTGCCGCATAGAATGCTGTCGCACTGACAGAAAGCAAAATATTATTATGCTTCTTTCTGAGTAACAGATACCATAGAAAACCCATCAGGGCATATTCTGTAAAATGAGCTGTTTTCCGTACAATATGTGTCATACCGCTGATGATACTGTCCTGTATTGATTTCTCATAAGACCCGAAATTGCTGAATATCCTCCATGCCAAAAAGCGACATGCCCGTGAACTTGTGACAGTGCTTTCCACAGCAGGCTGTGCCGAAAAACAGAAAATCACAATCATCAGGACGATCAGAAGAATCAGAGTGACAGAAATATGTTTTTTCTTCATAAATTCCCCCTTATCGTTCAGGCTCAGGATTATAGAACATTCTGTATTTCCTGATATTATGACATCTTGTGCTGTTCACAATTCCGATCGCCGTATACATACATACGACTGCCGTACCGCCTGCACTCAGAAACGGCAGAGGAATGCCAATTACAGGCATTACTTTCAGTACCATGCCGATATTCATGAAGCAATGGGAAAAAATCATGCCGAATGTACCGATGCAGATAAATTTTCCCTGATAATTCTTTGCCTGTAGACTGTCTGTCAGAACTTTCAGGCAGATATATGTCAGTAAGAACAGAATCAAAAGCGAACCGACCAGCCCCCATGCCTGCCCCAGATATGCATAGATAAAATCATTATGCATTTCCGGTACACGTACATAGCCGTTCTCGCTTTGCAGACCCGTACCGAAGATCTGTCCGTTTGCCAGTGCGGCAATGCCTAAATCCTGTTGATATTCCAAATTTTCGGGATCAGCCCCCGGATGCAGAATTACCAGAATCCGATTTTTATGCATGTCAGAAAGCAGAAAATTCCATGCGAAAAACATAGAAGCTGGAATAGCCGCCGCCGCCGCCAGAATATATCTCAAAGCGATTTTGGCACTGAATATTTCTGATAAAAAAATAATCACGAATACAATTGCCGTACCATAGTCGCCCTGTTTTGCCACAAGACCTATCGGCACTGCCGCATGAAGACAGAGCAGAGCCATATTGGCCAATGTATTCATATTTTCCTCTACTTTGGCAAGATGGAGCGAAAATGTCAGAATAAAAGCCAGTTTCAGCAATTCAGACGGCTGAAGATAAAAATTGCCGATAGCAATCCAAGCCTGATCATCAGCACCGCCACGGCGATAGCCCAGACTTGTAAAAGTCAGGCCTACCAGTCCGATCGCAGCCGGAGCATAAATCCACCACAGGCGGATGATTTTATTATAATCTATGATACTCAGGACAGCAATAATGACAAGTCCGATTCCGCTTGCCGCCGCCTGTGTCCGGACGGTACTGAAATCACAGCGGTCTAACAGTTCGTTTTCAGCGATACTCCACAGCATGACACAGCTGATGACAGAACAGGCTACAGAGGCGAAAATCAGACCATTATCCGAGGCTTTCAGATATTTTTGAATCCAGTTGAAAAATTTTTTCATGAAAATTGTCTCTCTTTTCTTTTATATTTCTATATGATATAAAATAATTTTATTATAAATATTTACTCTCGAATCCCCTGAACTGCACTGCTGAGGAAATATCTTCGCACTGAATTTTTTCCCGTCCGTGCAGATCGGCGGAAGAACGTGCTGTTTTCTTGATTCTGCTGCCGGCGCGGGCACTCATGTGATAATGCTCATACATTCTGCCGAACATGGATTCAGCAGCGGAATCCATTTGACAGAATTTATCTATCAGATTATCCGGAATCGAAGCATTATTATAAAATCCCAGACCTCTGTAGCGATATGCCTGCCGTTCCCTTGCGGCTTCGACACGTTCACGAATCACAGAGGAACTTTCTGTTTTTTCTTTTGCGGCGAATTCATCATAGCGAATCGGATCGACATCAATATGCAGATCGAATCTTTCCATCATAGGGCCGGAAACACGGGACATATAATTCTGAACCTGTTTCTGTGTACAGGTGCATTTTTTCAGCGGAGAACCCCGATAGCCGCACGGACAGGGATTCATAGCCGCTGCCAGCATGAAACTGCATGGATATTCTGCACTTCCTGCGGCACGGGAGATTATGACTTTTCTTGTTTCGAGCGGCTGACGGAGTACTTCGAGTGTTTTTCTGTTGAATTCTGCAAGTTCATCCAGAAATAAGACTCCGTTATGTGCAAGAGAAATTTCCCCTGGAGCAGGAATACTGCCGCCGCCTGCCAGTCCGGCAGTCGAAATTGTATGATGCGGTGCACGGAACGGCCGCTGTGTGACCAGAGGCCATTCCGGTGAAAGCAGACCTGCTACGGAATAGATATTGGAAGTTTCCAGAATTTCTTCTTTCGTCATTTTCGGCAGAATCGTAGGCAGACGATTGGCAAGCATACTCTTGCCGCTTCCGGGGCTTCCGACAAGCAGGATATTATGTCCTCCGGCGGCCGCGAGTTCCATACCGCTTCTTGCCTTGAACTGTCCGCGGACATCGGAAAAATCCATTGCACCGGATAAATTTTGCTTGATTTCGGGTTCATAATGCGGTTCAGGATTCAGGGGCTGTTGTCCGACAAGATGTAACATGAGTTCTTCTACTGTAGAAATTCCATATACCTGAATGCCATCAATGACAGCGGCTTCGCGGACATTTTCTTTTGGAACATAAATCTCCTGACAGCCGTTTTTTCGGGCAAGCATAGTCATGGTCATAATTCCGCGCACACTGCGGACTGTTCCGTGCAGACCAAGTTCGCCGATGAAAATCCGTTCCGGCATACGAAGAGGGAGAATATCCATCGCCTGCATCAGACAGACAAAAATTGCCAGATCGAATGACGAACCGGATTTTTTTACATCTGCGGGAGCAAGATTGATCAGAATTCTTCCTTTTGGGAATTGAATTCCGACAGAAGAAGCGGCACTGCGTACTCTGTCACGGCTTTCCTTGATGCCAATATCCGGCAGACCGCTCAGATCGAACTGCGGATGTCCTTTGAAGACTTCAGCTTCTACTGTAACGGGAAAGGCATTCATTCCGAACATTCCGACACTGTTAGTAATTGCAAACATATTTTTTTTCACTTCGCTTTCTGATTTTTATTTTATTATTCTAAGTATAGCATAATTTCGGGCATCCGTCAAGCAGAATATAAAGCAAAACTGCTGTATAAAACAATACAGCAGTTTGTGATTTTATTTTTATCTGCATTCAGGAAAGAGAGAAATTAATTTCCTGCTGACTGACTAAGCTGCCATTCTGATAGACCTGTCTGATTTTTTTGCCCTCAGCACTTGTCAGCATTCCCTCGCCGCTTATAATATTATTAACAAAATTGCCTTCATATTTGCTGCCATCTATATAGAACATAGTACCATGACCATTCTGCCGTTCATCTTTCCATTCGCCGTCATATCTGCTGCCGTCCGGCCAGTATTTGACACCACGGCCATGCATATGATTATTTAAAAATTCGCCTTCATATTTTGCGCCGTCCGCCCAGACGCAGACACCATAACCGGAGAGCTGATTATTTTTGAAATCGCCTTCATATCTGTCACCGTTGCCTTTAAAAAACACACCATGACCGTTATACTGATCATCTTTCCAGTCACCCTCATAGCGCGAACCGTCTGCATAAGCGCAGATACCTCTGCCGCATTTTTTATCATCTTTCCATTCGCCCTCATACTGCGAGCCGTCTTTTTCCTGACCGATGCCATAGCCATTTCGATGGCCGTCTTTCCAATCGCCGTCATATTTTCTTCCGTCAGCCCATGTGCAGGAACCGTGGCCATTTCTGAGATCGTTTTTAAATTCGCCCTCGTATCTGTCACCGTTTGCGAACACGAGAATGCCTTTTCCGTCAAGAAGATTATTCATAAAATCGCCTTCATAGCGATTTCCGTTTTTCCAGATTTTAACGCCATGACCATTCAGCATTCCGTTTGTGAATTCGCCCTCACATTTTGCGCCGTCAGCCCAATAGAACACACCGTGACCAGTTCTTTGACCGTTCTGGACTACGCCTTCATATTTTTCATGATTTGACCATGTATAGACACCCTGACCCTGTTCGACACCATTTTCAAAATCTCCGTCATAGCGGCAGCCATTTTTCCAAGTTTTTACACCATGGCCATAAATTTTTCCATCGACAAAGCTGCCCTCATATTTTGTACCGTCTTTCCAGAAATATATACCATGGCCATTTTCAAGACCGTCTTTAAATTCGCCCTCATACTTATCACCGGATATATAAGAATATACACCACGACCGTGAGGCTGTCTGTTTGCATTTACTTCGCCGGAATATTTATCTACAGTATTTGCCTCTGTAGTCTGATACGTTTTAGGGTTATTCACCATATTTGAAACGCTTTTCCGAATGCCGTCAAAAAGACCCATAGAAACACTTCCTTAATAATAAAAATTTAAAATCGCTGTACTAATTCAGCTGATAATTTTATTATACAATATTTTTCAAAAAAAATCAATAGAATCTGATAAAAAATACAAGAAAATTATTTTTTATCATCCGGCATGGAAAAAACGACAATTTTCTGACGGCGGGGTTTAGGCTTAGGCTTTTCTTCTGTTTCACTGTCGATAAAATCAGAAGTCATACGTTTATAATCCTGCTGAAGCTGATAGCGTTCATTAAAATACGGATAGCCCTGCTGTCTTTTTACCCAGTTCATTTTCATGCATTCCGGAATCTGTGTCAGGAACAGAATTCCCAGTGCAATACCTGCATACGGATGCAGAAAGCCGATTACAGAGGCAGCTGTAATTAAAATCAGAAGCAGATACACCAGTTTCACCCGATCAGCAGCGGCAAAAAAAGCCGTTACAAATATGACAATATTAATCACAAATGCAAATATTCCCCACAACAATGCCGAGCCTCTGTCCAGATCGCCATAACGCAGAATGGGCAAAGTAATGACGTGAAAATAGCAGTTTGCAAACAGGGTCACACTTGTGAGGAAAAATCTGAATCTGTGCATATTCTGAAACCGGAGCATCATTGTTCGGCATTTTGCATAATGCGAAGTATTAGTTTTATAATATTTATTCGGCATTTTCATAGCAATTCTCCTTTGCGTATAAAATTAACAGGTTATTCATATTTTATTCATATAGTTGATTTTCTATCTGATATATACTATAAGTATTTTTAAACGATTTCTATTATTTTTTATTCCGGACGGATTTTTAATCTGTTATTTTTCAAAACCGCTTAATTACGTATATATCATTGATTTTCATGTGATTGTTTTCATTACAATCAGTATATCATATTATTCATAATTTGTCAATACTTTTTTCATAATTTTATTATTTTTTAAATTCTGCATAATCCAGAGAGTAAAAATATCCCATCTGTTATGATTTATGCACAAATCAGATTAAAAATTATCCAGATTGTAATTTTAAAACAAAAAATTCCCCGTCTGTGCAGAGTTGCACGAACAGGGAATTTTATCAATTCAGAAATTATTCAGCTTTGTAATCATAGACTGTCGGAGCAGTCGGGAGAGCATAGCCTGTACCGAGGAAATAATCTGTATGCGGAGGCTGATTATAACCATTGTTCTGAGCCGCTACCTGTACACGATACTGCGGATTATGCATCAGACTGTAAATATTATATTCTGTACTGTAAGTAGTTGTGAAGACTCTCAGACCGCCGTCAGATTTACGGAAGATCATTTCTTCTCTCCAGTCGCCCATGAGATCGCAGGTCAGACAAGCATTGGATTTAGAAGCATTATTATAAGTTACACCATCACCAGTGAAGACTCTGCCTTGTCCGTACTGATCAATCATAGTTCTGTCGAGGACGGCTCTTTCGAGAACGCCTGTCCAGTAAACAACAGAATTCTGACCCCATTTTGTAATGCTGTTGAATGTCATACCATTACCGGAAGCATCGACCATCTGTTTGCCTGTTGTGCAGTCATATAAAATATTATTATGAGAACCGGCCATTTCTGCACCATCATTACCAGCTACCAGATTATCAGCGATACATCTGCCTGTATCACCTCCGGCAGTTTCACGGAATAATACTTTTCCGGTCTTACCGTCACGGAGAATTGTACCAAAATTAACTACTGTACCATTCGGATGAGTTTCATCTTCAAGACACTGGAAGATTTCCAGACCGGGATTAGAGGGCACGAAATCGCCGATATGAATCGCATCACCATGAGCAAGACTTGTTGTATTCAGAACAGTACCGTTATCATCTACGATTACAGAACCGCATACGACTTCCTGTTTACCATCACCATCGACATCAGCACCGAGACAATGATGATTTCCATCGCCATAGCCCTTAGCAGAAACATTATGACCGGTATCCCATGTCCAGCGTTTGGAGAGCTTTCCGTTCTTGACATCCCAAGCGGCAACGGCCATTCTGGTATAATAGCCACGTCCGAAGACTGCACTTGCGTGTTCGCCATCAAGATAAGCAACGCAGGCTGTGAATCTGTCAACACGGTTGCCGTAACTGTCGCCCCAGTCGGAGACTGTACCGCGAGCAGGATCATAATTCTGAGTATCAAGAGCCTTACCAGTTGCACCATCGAAGAGCGTGATATATTCAGGGCCTGTCAGGATGCGTCCGGCTGTAGAGCGATAATCTTTTGATTTATCGCCGATATAATTACCCTGACCGTCTTTTGTACCGTCAGCAGTCTTGCAGATCAGCTCGCATTTGCCGTCACCATCGAAGTCATAGACTAAGAATTGTGTATAATGCGCACCGGAACGGATATTAATTCCCAGATCAATACGCCATACAAGAGTACCATCCAGACGATAGCAGTCAAAGAATGTAGTACCAGTATAGCCGTCTTTGGAGTTATCCTGAGAATTGGACGGATCCCATTTTACAAAGATTTCATACTGACCATCGCCGTCAATATCACCGACAGAGCAGTCATTTTCATAATAAGTACAGGTTGTACCGTCAGGCATAGTCTGATCAGCGGGTTTCTGAGTATTAATATCAAAATAAGCACCATGTTTATCGCTGTTCATAGTTCCGAAGACAGTCGCAGCGTTAGCGAATTCAGTCATTGTTGTGCCGACAAAGGTATCGACTGTATAGAGATCATCAGCAGTACCGCCGTCAATATGATAATTAGTTGCTTCTCCGGCATTGATCTGAGCGACAAACTCGCCATTCTTGTAGAGTTTAAAGTAAGTATTTTCGTTATCTGTAGCGAGTGATCTCCAGCTGACGAGCATACCTGTCGAAGTCTTAGCCGCTGTAACGCCTCTGTTGAGATATTCCATCTGAATGCCGACACCCTTTTGATTTCTGTCGTTGATATTTAGAGGAGTACCCTTGACAGGAGCGATCGGCTGAGAGGGGCTTTCTTTCTGATCTGTATTTGTAATAGAAATATAATCAATATTAGAAGCACCATCAGCAGTCATAGACGTAAATGTCAGAGAATTCATACCAGCAGAAAGCGGAATATAAATTGTTTCTTCCTGCCAAGTCGTCCATGCACCAGTAGTTTTGCCTTCGAGTGTCCAGTAAACGATCTGACCGTTGATTGTTACTGCTACAGTTCTGTCAGAAGTTCCGCCGTTGGCATAGCGGACAGTCAGAGCATAGACACCATCAGAACCTGCGGAAACTGTCCAAGTTGCATCTGTTCCGAGTTCGTTATAGAGATTCAGATAGGCTTCTTCTGTGAATCCGGCATTAGTTGTTTCAACAAAAGCCTGTGTGAATTCGCTGTCAACACCGGCATAGCGGCATTCAGAATCAGAAGCGGCTTTTACAAGATGATCTTTGCCGAGCAGGAATTTATTTAATTTTACAATATCTTTGACAGCGAAATTGCCATCGCCTGTGACATTTCCGGCATGTTTCTGATGATCAGTAGCGTTTCCGGAAAGCAAGAGTTTTTTAGATAAAATCAGATCATAGATATTGACAATTCCATCATCATTGAGATCACCGGAAATAAAATCATCTCCGGTAACTTTGACTTTAGTTTCTTTTGCAGAACTTTCTACATAAGAGACTGGAATCAATTCCCAGTCCTGACAGTTTGCGCCGTTGATTTCCCATTGCTGAACGTTAGCACCATCAGTAGTTTCAGCATTGATGACTTCGGCGGCCTTTGCGGTCGATTTGATAATCAGTTTGAAAGTGCCGTCCGCATTGGCAGAGAGATTGAATAACTGATTATCCGCCCCCTTGGCATCGGCGATACTGATATTATTTCCGGAACTGTCCAGACTCAGAGCTTTTCCGGATGTGGAGAGAATCTGATAATAGCCGTCTGCATTGGCTTCGAGTTTCCAAGTATTGGAGGCATCAGCTTTTTTGAGGGAATTCTGTACGACATTGGAATCAGCAATGCTCATATAGATTCCACTGTTGACATTACGGATGACATAATAGCCGTTAAGATTTTCGGCTTCGGCGGATGCAGTCACGGATGTCATTGCCTGTCCTGCGGGAAGTGCGGCGAGCATCATCACTGCGGCTAAGAATGCTTTGATTTTTTTCATACACCGTTCTCCTTTTTATAAAATAATTAGGCGATTGTAAAATAAGCAAAATGGCTATTTTACAATGCAAATAAAGTTTAAAAACTACTGACTTTTCTCCGTTTTTGTGGTATAATTAAAAGT
>Ga0326513_10000266_pt1 | contig 42116 bp, 29 predicted proteins | sample 2_2465_0518_D_FD_203654 | JGI IMG/M metagenome (GOLD analysis project Ga0326513, IMG submission 203654) | Bovine rumen microbial communities from UC Davis, California, United States - 2_2465_0518 | ecosystem: Host-associated > Mammals > Digestive system > Stomach > Rumen | place: USA... | reverse complement strand
GTAGTACGGGTTGCATGACTCGCGATGAGTGAAGAACACGTCGGGGTTCTCAGCCATACCGCGCATAACAGGACGCATAGGCGAGAGGGCGCGATTGCGGAATGCCTGCAGAGCCTCCATGTCAACGAGCGGACGGAGGTCTTCCATATCAACGACCTCTACTTTCTGATACTCGTGTGAGGTGCGGAAGCCGTCGAAGAAGTTGAGGAATGGCACGCGCGATTTGATAGTAGCAAGGTGAGCCACACCGGCGAGGTCCATCACTTCCTGTACGGAGCCTTCAGCGAGCATAGCGAAACCTGTCTGGCGGCAAGCCATCACGTCTTGGTGGTCGCCGAAGATACAGAGCACGTGTGAAGCGAGAGTACGAGCCGAAACATGGAACACTGCCGGGAGCAACTCGCCGGCAATCTTGTACATGTTAGGAATCATAAGGAGCAAACCCTGCGAAGCGGTGAAGGTAGTGGTGAGCGCACCGGCTTGCAATGAGCCGTGCACGGCACCTGCGGCACCTGCTTCGGATTGCATCTCCTGAACGAGCACTGTCTCGCCGAACATGTTCTTGCGGCCCTGAGCAGCCCACTCGTCAACATTCTCCGCCATCGGTGACGACGGAGTGATAGGATAGATAGCAGCCACCTCTGTGAACATATACGCGATATGCGCAGCAGCAGCGTTACCATCCATAGTCATGAATTTCTTTTCTTTTGCCATTTTTGTTAAAAGTTTTATTTAATTGTTGAAAGTATATTGTTTGTTAATTGTTATTTCGTTATCTCCCAGTGCCCCTCCTTGCAACGAACACGCCGGAGAAATCATGTCTCCTGAGTAAGACCATATTGCTTACGCTGACTTCGTATATATTCTGCAAGAGTGTCCATAACTATACATTATCAAGTATAAGTTTCTTTATATCATAGAAATTATACCATATCAAGTATAATCATTCTTGTCTGTTGCTAAATTATACATATATCGTATAATTTTGTACGTTTCATCCCCAATAAGTCCTATGCAGAAAATGTCAGCCCTTCATATCAACCGCTACATACCGTCTTTCTATCTCCTTCCAGTTGATAATATCCCACAATGCTTGCAAGTGTGCGGCACAGCGGTTCTGATAATCCAAATAGTAAGCATGCTCCCATACATCCATTGTCAGTAGCGGTTTTAAGCCTTTTGTTATTGGGTTATTGGCATTCGGCTCCTGCGTGATAACAAGTTTGCCGTCTTTGTAAGCCGACAGCCACACCCAGCCCGAACCGAACAAGGTAGTACCTTTCTGCTCAAACTCGGTTTTGAAGTTGTCGAGAGAGCCGAAATCGCGGACGATGGCATCGAGCAGTACTCCCTGCGGTGCGTGATTGTTAGCACTGACGGGCGAGAACTGCGTAAAATACATATTATGGTTCAGCACCTGTCCGGCGTTGTTGAAGATGGTGCCTGATGACTTGCTAACAATCTCTTCAAGCGGCATCTGCTCGTATTCCGTACCTGCAATCAGTTTGTTGAGGTTATCAACGTATGCCTGCAAATGCTTGCCATAGTGGAACGACAAGGTCTGCTCACTTATAACGGGCTGCAAAGCACCGAGATTGTAAGGGAGATTGATCAGAGTAAACATAGTGTTATTTATTTAGCCGTTTCGTTATATAAAAACTTGTTCTTCACATTTGATAAAACATCGAATTATCAACATAAATTCAGATGTCAAACCATACCAAACCATTGCACATCTCTGACAAAATTTGCTATTTCATCCAATGATTTGCAATGGTATTTTTGAGCCTGCACAATAAGCACACAAAATTACAATTATTTTTTCAAATTGCAAACTTGACTTTGCAAAATTATACTTTTTCACATATATTTCAATAAAATTTACACTTACCCAACTATCCATTCTACTCTACCCCATTCAAAAAAAAACTCACCATTTACCTTGCACAACTAAAAAATACTATAGGGATACTTTATGGATACCGAAGGGATAGAGTTCTTGCAGCTGTCTTCGCCTGCTGTTTCCCACTACTCATGCGCTATACACGGACTACTTTCTGTGCAAACAAAAAAGCACCCTTGTAACCGATAAACAGCGGTTTCGATGGTGTTTTTGAAATGCCTGTGAACAGGAAATGAAGCAGAACTGAACAGGAACGGATGCTATTTGCAAATTCCGTAACACTCATTTTTAATCTTGGAAAGTTTGCATATATGACGGATATACACTATATTACCATCAAAAAAACTTATGATTTATGGTTATATCCGCGTAAGTTCCGACAAGCAGACGGTCGAGAACCAGCGGTTTGAGATTCAGAAGTTCTGCGAGAAAGAGAAGTTATCTATTGACGGCTGGATAGAAGAAACCATCTCCGGCACAAAGGCTTACAATAAACGGCAGTTAGGGGTGCTCCTGAAGAAAGTAGAAAAGGATGATGTTATTATCTGCTCGGAGTTGTCACGGCTTGGGAGATCGCTGTTTATGATTATGGAGATACTGAGTATCTGCATGAAGAAAGAGTGCCGCGTCTGGACGATAAAGGATAACTACCGGCTTGGCGATGATATTCAGAGCAAGGTATTAGCATTTGCTTTCGGTTTATCGGCAGAAATAGAAAGGAATTTGATTAGTCAGCGTACAAAAGAGGCTTTAGCGAGGAAACGTGCGGAAGGAGTGCAATTAGGAAGACCAATAGGTCGGAAAACGCCACAATACAAATATAAATTAGCAAAACACGACAAACAGATTAGGCTGATGCTATCATTGGGTGCAACCTTTAAGGAAATAGCTGACCGTTATAGAGTTGATAGAGATACCGTTTCTTTGTATTGCCACACATTCGTACGGATATAAAACGGTCGTTTCTTTTACACATCTTTTCACAATCTAATGGGAAGTGAATGGGCTCCCTTGTGTATTAAAAACAATGGAAAGCGATCAAAGAGCACAATATATAAAGAAGTCAAATTATCAACAATAGCGACTATCGCAAAAGGACAAGCAATAACTAGTAAAGAAATCGTCAATGGAAATTATCCTATTATTGCCGGAGGTCAAAGCAGCCCATATAGTCATAATCAATACAACTACAAAGGGAATATTGTTACAATCAGTGCTTCTGGAGCGTATTCTGGGTATGTTTGGTACCATAATTACCCGATATTTGCATCGGATTGCAGCGTTATTTTTTCAAACGATGAGAATGTATATTTAACGAAATATATCTATGAGATATTGCGATTGCGTCAGCAAGAAATATATCTGTTGCAAAAGGGAGCCGGACAACCGCATGTATATCCTTCTGATATCGCAAACTTAACAATTCCTGCAATACCATTGGAAAAACAACAGGACATTGTTGCTTATTGTCAAGAGTTACGTAATAAAGCAGAACTATTGCAGAAGGAAGGGCGCGACATCATTAGTAGAGCCAAAGATGCAATAGAACAAATGATAATTGGAAATTAACCTAATATCATTTGCTCAATCTCCTGTTTCGCATCGGACAAAATAGTTGTTGCTTCGTGCTGTAGTTGTTTTGCTCTATTATATAGAGTTCCAATATGATAGATTATCTCCTTTTGTTTCTCAATAGGTGGTATTGGGATCTGCTGATTATAATATTCCGATAAGATTAAGTTGCGAATACCATTTGTTTGACTTTGCATAGTTTCAGTAAGTCTCATATTATGTACCAATCTCAAAAAGAAACATGCATATGTAGGTATTACTTGACTATTATCTAATCTTATTTTTTGTACAAAATTACTATAACATAATCTATCACGTTCGTATAAGTCTTTTGTAATAATGGCAATGCGACCAACTGGCTGATTTTCACTACCACCTGATTTTTCAATAATTAAATCATTAGGCTGCAAATCAATGGAGTCTAATTTTTTATTACTAATTATACGATATTTGGCTTTTGTGCTATCTATAACTATATTGTGATATAAATTGAATTCCGTAGAACGAAGCACAAGGCATTTTGAATAAATATGTTCATCGAAATCATTAACTACATCTATTCCCCAATCTCCCGCTGATTCCTGTATTATCAATGATTTTAGAGTAGTGCATGGATACTTGCCATTTCCAATAGATTGCTTTATTTCCTTTGCTTTCCCAGAATATGCAAGTGGATCTAATCTTCTTCCTATAACCTCCTTATAAGATGTGTAAAAGAAACGACCGTTTTCTGTCCGTGTCGGCGAAGGGCGTTCAATTCCTAATTCTCCTAACAAATAATCATCTATGCTTTGTAATAAGGAATCAGCCATAAAATCCGCATTTTGTTTTCTCTTATGTGCAGATTCAATTAGTGATACTATTTTATTTTGGACACCAATAGGAGGAATGGGTATTATTATTTTAGAAAGTTCATCATCAGTAATGGCGGGATAATTTCCTCCTGTACTTCTTTGAAGCATCTGCTTGAGGGTAAAATCAAGCCTTAAAACAGTTAGCAAATAGTCCCTGTTTACTGAATCATCAATATCTCTAATAACTGCAAAACCTGTAGATGCGATGTAAAGATTTTCCTTTTCAGTTATTTTAACAATAGCTCCCCTGTTTGGACGAGTCGTTGAGATAAGGATGTCATTTGTTCGAACAATCATTTTTGCCCTACTGGGAGCTTGCTCAATAGGCACAATATTAACATATTCTATTTTACCATCTGTTATATTAATCGCACCTATTTCTATATATGGAAAGTGTTTTTCATAATAATCTCTTTGATTCCATGATTCGCTTGAAAAATGAGCAATCTGCCCTAATCGTTTATACAAGGAGCATTTCTTTAGAGCAACAATTATATCGCTGAACTGATGTGTATAAAACATCGAATCTAATCTTCCTTCCAGTTCTGAATGGTTAATTAGAAACACCTTATTTGGATCAATATGTTGGGGTACTTGATAGGACATAATTACAGGGTTTCAATAAACTTTTTCAATTCCGTTCCAATCATCTCCAACTCATTCACCGAAGTCTCTTTGCCTGTTGCATCATAACCAATCTGCTCTGCTATAGCCATAAAGATAGGATAATCCGGCAACTCCGTTTTGCGCATTTCGGCATAACGTTCTTCTAACTGCTCTTTCAAATCAACTATCTTTTGGTTATATTGTTCTGTTATTTGTTTCTTCCAATCGGCGAATGCTTCGGACATTTCTATAGACTTCTTGTCTTTCAAACCCGTAGTATTCTCAAACCCTGTATGATTCTTGATAACCTCTTTCTTCTCTTTCTCCCAATGCTCAACCAAGGCTTTATATTTAGCCTCACTCTTGATTTGTTCTTGCAATTTCAGTTTGGTATCTCTGATTTTTTGACTTTGCTCTTTTGTCCATTTCTTCAAAATCATCACAGAGCTCTTTACTCCGGCGCCGTTTGCCTTAAATGCGTCTTGAGGCATACTGATTACCGCCACGATACGAAACCATTCTTCTATATTGTCGCGAACATATTGCAAACTACTGTTGGTGAGGATACCGTCCGGAATAACGATAGCCAAATAACCACCTTCCTTTAGGAAATTCTTGTCTTGTTCGATAAATAAGACTTCCGTACTCTGGCTGTCGCGTTCTTTTACTGCGGAAGTCTTTGTGTCGAGCCAATCAACATCTTTATTGCCAAAAGAATATTGATGCAAATAAGCTTTTTCTGTTTGTTTGACCGTACTTCCGAAAGGAGGATTAGTAATAATGACATCAAAAGTACCGTACTCAAATCCCTTGTTTTCTGTCTTTTCAATAATCACATTGTCCCGTAATAATCCATCGCTGGAGATGACATTCGTATGTCCGTCATCGTGAATAATCATATTCATCTTGGCGGTACGTGCAATCTGTTCATTGATCTCAATGCCAAACAGATTTTTGGATGCGAAATCGTGCCAATGTGTATAATGCTCTATTGTTCCTTCGTCATAATAAAGTCCGGCTTGCTGGCGCACCTTATCCAACGCATACAACAAGAAGCCACCACTTCCGCAAGAAGTGTCAAGTACTTTGGAATCATTGGTAATAGGCAGCACGTCCACAATGAATTTCACAATATTGCGAGGCGTGAAGTATTGCCCGAAATCGCCACGGAAATAGGATCCCATAAAGGTTTCGAAAGCCTTGCCTTTGCTATCAAGATCCGTTTTGGACAGATTGGCTCCTTGCAAATAACTCACAACAGTCCGGATTCGTTGCGGTGTCAAGCGGATGTTATCTTTGAATACTTCTTTGTCTTTAGTCCTCCCTTCTTCATATAGTCCTAATATTCGTTCTGCCAGTTCGTTTGTTATCTGTTGTTCTATGGCATCAATATCCTTTTGGGAAGCGCCCTTTGGCTTTTCTATATCAAATATCTGGAAAGCGTACGGTTCTCCATTTTTACGGGGCTTGCGCTCATCCCATATTTTGCAGAAGATGAGTTTATCCAATTCATCAAAAGCGTCTGAAGGATTTAACTCTCCACCAGCCCAAAGAGACTGATGCGCCTTTTTGAAGCGGTTGGTAAGTTCGCTTTCGGATACTTGTTCCAGATCAAAGAACTGCTGTTTGATAACATCGTCTCCGGCTTCTTCATTCCGCAAACGCCCGCCTTTTACATACGTGTATTTGGGAACCGGTTTGCCAAAGAGAGGTATATTGGGTATCTGTATTCGCGTCTGCCGCTCTTTGTCTATTTGCAAATACGAATCCTTAATTCCGGAAGTTGTCCAGATATATTTTATCGTCCCGGAAAGCGCATAAGCATAGCTGGCTGCTTGTTCGATGGCTTGCAAGAACTCTGCTTCCGAAACATCTTGTTTCTTGCACTCGACAATAATAGAAGGATTAAAGCACATATCATCCTCATAGACGATTATGTCTGCTTCTTTCTTGGAAGAACCCATTGTTACTTTCTCAAACAATTTGATTCGTTGTAAAGGGTAATTATACACAAGAATCAGTTTCAGGAAAGATTCTGCTTCTACGACTTCTTCAGGATCAAGATAGTTGCGCGTCTTGTTTACATACGAGTACGTAATCCGGCTTTGATCCTCATTGAAAGAAATGAGTCCTTTCTCTATACCTCTTTTGATTATATCTTCCATAATGATTTATTTCAAACTTACTTTTTCTCAATTTTGTCGCGGAGTTCTGTCAGTTTTATTCCTTTGTACGTGAACCAAAGTGTGCCTTGCACGGGGTGAGTGAAGCCTTTGAGTTGCTGAGTTAATGCAGACAGAGAGGTCGTTTGCCCGTTCCATTCAATACGACGGTCGTCTATCACTACCGGTTGAATGGTCTCATCCTCAACAAACACAACACGTTCACCCGGAGTTATACCCACTTGTGAGAAACGGAAAGCACCTCTACGTGCGTTTTCTCTGGCTTCTTCTGCACGCTGCTCTTCCTTCAGTTGCTTGCCCGTAGGCGTACAGCGTTTGAGACGGTCTAACGCGCCACTGATCTTTGCAATACTCTCCAAGATAGCATAGGCATCCTCTTTAGACATCTCATAAAACTCCTTGACACGCTTCTTGCCATCGAAGTTTTCAATGGTACGCAGATCCGGATTGAGGTTGTCAATCAAGTTGTGCAGTTCCTTATCGGTCAGTTCACTATCCACCTCATAGGTCGCATAGGCGCGAAAAGCAAACGGAACGGTCTCGCTACGGTTCAGTTGTTGGATACGCTTTTCCACATCGTGCGCATAGCCGATTTTGACGTATTCCTTGAAGGATGGATTGGTAAGAATGTAAATTACTCCTTTGTGTTCTTTAGTCATGTTTGGTGGTTGATTTTATTCCTAATCAATGTTTGTTGCACGCAAAAGTGCTGACATTTTTTGATATATATATGATAATATCTTTCGCTTTAACTTAAGCGGTTAGCTTTTAATACTCTATTGATTTTTGTGTCAAACTTCGTATTTGTTTGTTGTAGAAGCAAGCATTTAATTTGCGTGCAAATATACGACTTTTTTAGTAGATATACAAATAAAAATGCCGTTTTTGCACCAACGGGGCGTATTATAGGTAGTTAGGTTTAGGATTTAAGATGCGGTGAGTTATAGTGATAATCTGTCCATTGAGGCTGAACCCACGACACATGAAACAATGAATATACAATCCAACGTTATTTCTATTCAGTACTATTATAACCGGACTCAACAGCCTCACTCGACACCATGCAAATTGTTTAATAATTGTTGCTATTTGTTTTCTCGTCTTACCTACCCTACATCCGTTTCGTAGCTCTACAAACAGTTCATCACTCGTCAGCGAAGAATGAACTATCGACGTATTACTATCCTGCTTAAGCCCGTATCGTAATTATATTTCGAACTATTAGTGTCCGTTTAATTTGTGTTTTCCCGTAGGGAATATCTTTTAATAGGAATCTGACTCATATACTAATCTCATTTCCCGTAGGGAATATCTTTAAACTATTGATATTTTGCCATTAAAAGAAAATCCGTCAGCTGACGGATAATATTCAAAGCAAGACCATTATTTTTACATTCGCTATATTCTGCTTGTTATCAATAAGATGTAAGCGCGTTCACACTTTTTATCCGACATCAATAATTTCAAACTTCAAAAACATAAAACGCTATTTTTTGTCCAAATCTATACTTTTCACACCACATTTGGACGAAAAAAACGGATATTTCAACATGTACTTATACAATATCCACTTTTACAGTTGCTGCAAACGATTCGCCAAAAGTGCATAAAATTGAACACATTTGGCTGAAAACCCGGCAAAAACTACGAGACTTTCAGCCAAATCTCAAAAAAAAATCATAGATTTGGCTGACTCTATCGAAAATTTATTGCATTATTGCTTTGTCCATCGGGATTCTCTCCGTCAGTTGACAGATCGGTCCGTTGGTATTAATCCCGACGCATGGAATGCTTGTCCATCGGGTGGTGTAACCCCGATGCTTGGAATATCAGATTTGTAATCCAATATCATTCATACTCATGGAAATTACATCCTCACTCAACCCCAAGCAAATTGTTGACCTATTTTGATAATTTTTGACTAACATAAATCAGTGGAAATCTACAAAAAAACACACTTTTCCACTCATACATACACCAATTTAACCATTTTCGAGTGGAAATGTATAAAAAAAATATACTTTTCCGTTTGTTTATAGAAAAATTTGTATTACCTTTGCAGTGTCAAAAACATAAAATCATAATTATCATGGTAGGTCGAGAAAGAGAAATTGCCGAATTACTTGCTTTATGCGATAGTAATGAATCACAATTTTGTGCAGTCTTTGGGCGTCGAAGAGTCGGCAAGACATTTTTAGTCAGAGAAACATTCAAGAACCGATTCGCTTTCTACCACACAGGCTTAGCCAATGCAACAAAAAAAGAACAACAAGCAGAATTCAAAGAGAGTCTGCGCAGATACGGACTGAAAAAAGCCCGAATCCCTCGGTCGTGGTACGATGCCTTTCACCAATTAGAAGCACTTTTAGAGCAATCAGAAGATAATAAAAAAATCATATTCATTGATGAACTACCATGGATGGACAGCCCGAATAGTAATTTTATCAGTGCATTAGAACACTTCTGGAATGGTTGGGCAAATATGCGGAACGACATAGTACTGATTATATGCGGAAGTGCAACATCATGGATGATAAACAATATCCTTAACAACCATGGCGGATTATATGGTCGCATAACACACCAAATTCACCTTCAGCCATTCTCACTCTATGAATGTGAACAATACTTAGGTACAATGAACATATCCTTAAGCCGAAAAGAAATCATTGAGGCATATATGATATTAGGTGGTGTACCATACTATTGGAGTTATATGCAGCGTGGAATGAGTTTAGCACAAAACATTGACAACATGTTTTTCAGAGCCGGTGCTCCACTAAAAAACGAATTCACTTCACTCTATAGATCCTTATTCCGCCGACCCGAAGGTTATATTGCTATCGTAGAAGCTTTAACACGCAGAAAATCCGGCATGAGACGCGAGGAAATACTCAAAGATACAAAATTAGACGACAACAACACATTCGTCAGACAGCTCACAGAATTAGAACAATGCGGTTTTATCCGCTCCTACCACAAAATAGGGCAAAAAAAGAAAGACACATTATTTCAACTAATGGACAACTTCACATTGTTCTACTATCAATACATACAAACCAATGAATTAAACGATGAACACTACTGGACCAACACACTCACTAATGCACGCCACAACACATGGGCGGGGTTAGCATTTGAACGAGTCTGCTTCCAACATATAGAGCAGATAAAACAAAAATTAGGCATACTTGGTATCACAAGCCAAGTCTATTCATTTACATATCGCCCACAAATAGAAGAAGACCCGGAATGGGCTGTACAGATTGACATGCTTATCGACCGCAAAGATGGAATCATTAACTTGTGTGAAATAAAATACGCCAACGATGATTTTCTTACGACCGAAACAGAAGAAAGACAAATGCGAAAGCGCATCAGCTGTGTGCAGCAGCGAGCCAAAACAAAACATTCCGTTCATACTGTATTGATTACCACCTATGGTGTCGTCAACAACACCTACAGTCATATTTTTCAGAAAATCATCACTGCCAACGATCTGTTCCTGCCTATTCAAACATAAAAAAACTTACTATTGAACTTGCACAAAAAAAAATAATGCACAACTTTGCAACCGAAATCAAAACATTTTTGCCTACGACAAAATAACCTGTGCATTGGGGTTTGTAACCCCGACGCACGAAATATTGGATTTGTAATTCGCAGTAATTCATATTCAGTACAATCACATCCACACTCTAAACCAAACAATTTATTGAATAATTGTTGCTATTTGTTGACCTGCAAAAAAATCCATCCTAAGCGTGCATATATACATCAAGTAGGTTATTAATTGTCAAGAAAAAAACTAAATCCATTACATCCGTTCAATCTGTAGGTAAAAAAAAAAGTGCGCTACCTTCACATGAAGATAACGCACTGTTAACAAGAGATGTACGTCAGTGTCAATTATATTTCAACACCTGAAACACTAAATTTCTTACCGTCAGGTGCGATAATAACAACACGCCCGTTTTCGAATATCTTACGAACAGGTTGCTCACCTACACTATTTACATTTTCTAATGCGTCATAAACATTGCCATCGGTTGTAAACGTGCCTTCATAGGTCTCAATAACCTTGTCTGTCAAGTCCTTAGCTGTTATAACATATTTGTATGTCGTATTAGCCTCTAAGCCGTTAACCGTGAAACTGAAACCTGTCGATTGTGCCTGTTCTGGAGCTGACAGCGGATATATTGCAGGCATTTTGAAAGCAATACTCTGCAACTGACCGTCGGCATTAAATATCAACGTGCAGATTATATTCCCTGCCATATCACTGATAGTGAGGTCATACGAATCCACGCCATCAACCTTAGGCCATATTATCTGTGCATCACCACCATCGGTCTTAACCACCACCTTGTCTGTATTAGCCTCATCACCCTGCATCGGTCGCACATCAAACTCTCCCCAATACGCATCCGTAGTATAATTACGCACCCTATTTGCCGGAACCCAAAGAATTGCCTTACGCGAAACGTCCTTAAAAGAATCTTCACTTGTATCCACATCCGGCACACGTTCAGCATAGCAATAAATATCTGTTATACGTTTGCAACCGACAAATGCGTATCGACCAATTGTTTTAATTGCTTTTCCTAATGTAACGGTTTCCAGTTCTGGACAATCTTCGAAAGCACAATTTCCAATACTTGTTACTCCATTGCCAATTGTGACTGATGTCAGACTGCTACAATCTTCGAAAGCACCATGTCCAATACTTGTTACACTATTGGGAATTATGACAGAAGTCAGACTGCTACATCCACGGAAAGCAAGATCTCCAATACTTGTTACACTATTGGGTATTGTGACAGAAGTCAGACTGCTACAATCATAAAAAGCATCATTTCCAATACTTGTTACACTATTGGGTATTGTGACAGAAGTCAGACTGCTACAATTATAGAAAGCATAATTTTCAATACTTGTTACACTATTGGGAATTTCGATTGAAGTCAGATTGCTGCAACCCCAGAAAGCACTATATCCAATACTTGTTACACTATTGGGAATTGTTATTGAAGTCAGACTGCTACAATAACAGAAAGCCATATCTCCAATACTTGTTACACTATTGGGAATCTCTATTGAAGTCAGGCCGGTACAACCTGAGAAAGCACTATTTCCAATGCTTGTTACACTATTTGGAATTTCTATTGAGGTAAGACTGCTACAACCACCAAAAGCATAATTTCCAATACTTGTTACACTATTTGGAATAATCAAATCTGTAATTAATTGTCCATTAACATATAGTTTTCCCGCATTATTTAATGGATTAGCGCCAAAATCTCCAAATTTAATTTTACACCAAGCCGCAATATCGGATATATGTACTTCAGTCAGACTGCTACAATCTTTGAAAGCATCATCTCCAATACTTGTTACACTATTGCCAATTGTTACAGATGTCAGACTACTACATTTATAGAAAGCTTCAACTCCAATACTTTTTACACTATTGCCAATTGTTATAGAAGTTAGACTGCTACAACCTAAGAAAGTATCATCTCCAATACTTGTTACACTATTGGGAATCTCTATTGAAGTCAGGCCGGTACAACCTGAGAAAGCAAAATTTCCAATTCTTGTTACACTATTACCGATAATAACTTTTTTTATATTCAAAACATAATCATATTCATCATCATACCAAGGATAATAATCAAACATATCCCCACTACCACTGATAGTAAGTATTCCGGTTTCTACATCTAATACCCATGTCAGATTATCTCCACACTTGCCACTTGCAGCAAAAAGTGATACACTAAACATCAGCATCAGCACTGATAAAAGTAAATTTCGTTTCATAAGTTTATAAAATTTTACGTTATACAAAATTGTTTTCTTATATATGCCTAATAATTCTAAAAAGGTAACCTTGTTGTAAAAATAAAAAATTCAAGTTTCTCAAGTACAACAATGTATCACACTATTAGGAGAGAGTCTTGTTTAAGTCAGATTCAAAGGCTAAAAACCGCGTAGCGGTTTCATGTTAATAGAAGGATAACCCCATCATCGTTTGTTTTTGATTTTTCGGGGCGTTCGATGCCCCCGAAAAATCAGGTTGAAAAGGAGGATATTGGCATCGATTATCTATTAACATGGAACGGCTACGCCGTTCAGCACAAATATGCGAAGAAACATTTGAATTATCGCCACTCTTTCTATATCACTATCTATCTACCTATTGTCATATCCGCGTCTTTGAACCCGCCTTCGAATTTTGTCCCAAAAGAGATGAAGATAGTAATCCAAGTTTTGAACTATCAATTCTGCAGCTAAATTTTGTTGTTGCGGATCATCTATATGCAATTGATTAAATAATAATATCAAAGCACTTTTAACAGCAATATTACATCCATTCACAAAATTGTCATACCCCACATTTTCGACAAGCCAACGACATACGATAAAAAGAACTCTATCAAATATATCCTTACAATTAACTAATTGCAAATTTAAACAGTCGCATGTCCTCTCATATAATTGGAGTAATTGTGTTGCATCGCGCTTAATATCTTTAAGATATATCTTATCAGCAAGATTTTCATTTGCAACATCTATCATCAACCTTGTTATCAAGGGGTCAAAGATAGGAAATGTTTCAGGATTATATAGAGAGCAGAAACGGCTCGCGATAACGAGTTGATTATCTGTAAACGGATGATTCTCATCACTGAATTGCAAGGCTCTTGCTATATCATTTATAAGTGTAACATCACCTTGCTCTAATCGTTGGACTAAATTATCAATTGCATAAATACGTTCTGCAATGACATCAATACGATGTATTCTCCGCTTATAGAACTCACAAATAAAATCCAACGACCTTTTTACATCGTCTGTATTCTCAATACGATGATGGGCACAATAATTATAATGGTCATTTTCTGCCCCAAAGAATGGTATGCGTAATAATTCTTCCATAATCAATTATTTTTTCACAAAATTACTGCTATATCGTTTGTAAAAAATAAAAAAAGCGTAACAACATTGTTGCATATAACAAAATTGTTACACTTCGTTTGTGGTTTCCAAACTTCCTAACTTATTGGAGTATATATCGAAGAAATTTCTATGTAGTACTACCGACAACCTGAACAGCATAGACGTGTCAATGCTCACGCAATTGAATATACGATACACAGCCATGCGGTTAACACCCAGTTGTTGAGCTAACCAAGTAACACTCTTTCGCTGCGACTTTAATTCAGAGCGGACAATACTCCCAATGTTGATATGTTCACTTTCCTGCACAAACATAGGCTCTATCGTTGTATATCGCATATCAAGGTTACTCGCAAAACCCAAGCCAACATATACAACAATAAAACCTATGCAGATATGAATAAGCCCTACACTATCAAGCGTAGAGATATAATCATACCAATAGGCATTTATCGTTGCTTTGAGAATTGGCTATTAAAATATTGCGAGTATTTTGATATACTATCTCAAAGCGCAATAAACGCTTATTATGTCAGAAACACCAATCCAATACCGAGATTGGCATTCCGCTTGCAAAATTAAGTGATTTTATTAAATAACACAAATCAATCACACAAAATCCACTATCCCCACAAACCCAAATAATCAATTTTTCCGTACAAATCCGAGCATTCCGAACATAAACTAATTCGTGCTATTCGTAAAATTCGTACAGAAAATTCCGTGCCAATCCGAGCATTCCGAATATAATCAACATTCGTGCAATTCGTAAAATTCGTACAGAAAATTCCGTGCAAATCCATGCTTTCCGTACATTATTCGTGCAATTCGTAAAATTCGTACAGAAAAATTCGTACAGATAATTCCGTGCCAATCCGAGCATTCCTAACATAAACTAATTCGTGCAATTCGTAAAATTCGTAGAGCACGAAACTTTGCAACAAAGTTGCACATTTTTTATTGTAATTTTGCAGTCGAAATTATTAAACCATTAAGTTATGGACAAAGCAAACAAACTACATGAAGACCATAATCATGTACATGAGCACCATCATGAGCACCATCATGAGCACGAATGTTGCGAACACCACCACGAACATCACGGACACGGACATCATCACGAACATCACCATGAACATCACCATGAACATGGCGAGTTGCACAAACAGATAGCACTTATAGTCGGTGCAGCCGTTTTGCTTATCGGTGCAGTGGTGATAGAGCATTACTGTGCGTTGCCGACATGGCAGTTGCTGCTAATTTATTTAGTACCTTATTTGCTGGTCGGACACGAAACACTGCATGAGGCTCTGGAAGGCATAGCACATGGCGATATGTTCAACGAACATTTCTTAATGTCAATAGCCACGATAGGTGCTTTATGTATAGGCTTTATGCCCGGTGCTGAAACGGAATTTCCAGAAGCCGTATTCGTTATGCTCTTTTTCCAAATAGGCGAGTTATTTGAAGGTTATGCAGAAGGTAAAAGCCGCCAAAGCATAGAACACCTGATGGATATCCGCCCCGACGTAGCAAACGTAGAACGCGACGGACAGATTGAAGCCGTAAGCCCTGACACTATTGCTATCGGCGAGATTATTGTTGTGCGTCCTGGCGAAAAGATTCCTTTAGACGGTATAGTTATTGAAGGCAAATCGGCTTTGAATACCGTTGCCCTAACCGGCGAAAGCATGCCACGTGAAGTAGATATCGAAGATGAAGTGGTGTCGGGCTGTGTCAATATATCAGGACTGTTGCGCATACGAACAACAAAATCATTTGGCGAGAGCACAGTGTCTAAGATTATATCCTTAGTAGAAGATGCAGGTGAGCACAAATCGAAGAGTGAGGCTTTTATCACACGTTTTGCACGCATCTATACGCCCATCGTAGTATTCGCTGCTATAGGATTGGCTTTCATTACACCTCTCTTTACTACCGACTATATGCTCAATCTGCCCATTTGGCTACATCGCGCACTTATATTCCTTGTAGTCTCATGCCCTTGCGCCTTAGTTATCTCTGTACCACTGACATTCTTCGGCGGTATAGGCGGTGCATCACGAAAAGGCATATTAGTCAAAGGTGCTAATTTTATTGACTCATTATCGAAAGTCAAAACTGTTGTGTTCGACAAGACGGGCACACTGACACATGGTCAGTTCGCCGTCGAGGCTGTACATCCCGACTTGTACGACGAACATCACCTGCTTCATCTTGCCGCACATGTTGAACATTTCTCTACCCATCCTATAGGTGCTGCATTACGCGATGCTTACCCCGACGAGGCTTCCGACGGATGCGCTGTAAGTGATGTCGAGGAGATTTCAGGTTGCGGAATTAAAGCCAAGGTAGGCAACGATATAGTATGCGTGGGCAACACTAAGATGATGGAACACGCACAAGTCAAATGGCATGATTGTCATCTGGTAGGCACTATTGTACATGTCGCTATCAATGGTGAATATGCCGGACATATAGTAATCAACGACAAGGTTAAAGACGATAGTATTCATGTTGTGACAGACTTGAAACAAGCCGGAGTAGAACGAACCATTATGCTAACCGGTGATCGTGCAGAAGTTGCAAACAACGTGGCTCAACAAATAGGCATAAGCGAGTACTATGCCGCACTACTGCCAACCGATAAAGTTTCACATATTGAGAATCTGCTAAACGCCTCATCTGACAATATGCTGGTTGCCTTTGTTGGTGATGGTATCAATGACGCACCCGTTTTAGCACGTGCTGACGTTGGCATAGCGATGGGCGGTTTAGGTTCGGACGCTGCTATCGAGGCTGCCGACATCGTCATTATGGACGACAAGCCTTCAAAGGTGGCAATAGCAATCAATATAGCCAAACGCACATTACGCATTGCACGCCAGAATGTTGTGTTTGCCATAGGTGTCAAAGTGGCAGTTCTCATACTTGCGGCCTTCGGACTTGCTACTATGGGTATGGCTGTCTTTGCAGACGTAGGAGTAACTGTACTTGCCGTATTCAACGCAATGCGTGCACTGAGATAAAGTCACTGATTATACGACTTATTCAATTAGAAGCGGAAATGTCGAAAAAAAACACACATTTCCGCTTCTATTTTGCATGATTTGAGAGAAAAGTCATAAAAAATAATGATTTCAACTTGTCAGTCCGATTATTTACACTAATTTTGCATAGTGAACTCATTGTCAATATGCACATTTATTAAAGAACTTGAACAAAGCGCATGCTATGGAATTAAATCAAAACAACCGCCCTATGTCAAATGAAGAATATCAATCTGAAGCATACCGTTTAGCAGAAGAATTTTCTGAGCGCACCAATCGCTGTCTGTTTATCACTGGAAAAGCCGGTACGGGTAAGACCACCTTTCTGAAAAAACTACGCGAGGTATCAAGAAAAAATATCGCCGTAGTGGCACCAACAGGTGTGGCAGCCATCAATGCCAATGGCATGACCATACACTCATTTTTTCAACTTCCGATACGCACTCTTATTCCGACTCCACAATCTTATCGTCAGATGTTTGCCGAGCAGCGTATGACTCAACGCAAGCGTCAGATGCTCTCCCACTTGGAGATGTTAGTGATTGATGAGATAAGCATGGTTCGCGCTGATGTGCTTGACGCAATAGACGCAATCCTAAAACATTATCGCTACCGCCGCAACGAACCCTTTGGAGGCGTACAGGTAGTGATGATTGGCGACCTGATGCAGTTGCAGCCCGTAGTGCAAGGTTACGACGACAGAGAAGCATTAGCAAAATACTACCAAGGTCCGTATTTTTTCCAAAGCAAGGTGATGCAACAAGTACAACCTGTCTATCTCGAACTCGACCATGTGTTTCGCCAGCAAAACGAGCAGTTTGTCAGACTACTCAATGAAGTGAGAGACAACCGATTGTCAGAAGAAAGCCGCAACATGCTCGCAGCAAGATACATGCCATACTATTTAGAAAATTCAGCAAACGACACTAAAAACTTTCATATCACTCTGACCACACATAATCGGCAGGCTGACGATTTGAACAACAGACGTTTAGACGAGATAAAAGCCAAACAATTTTCTTTCACCGCCGCTGTAAAAAACACTTTTCCCGAAACAAGTTATCCTACCGACGAGACGCTAAAAATAAAAGAAGGAGCCAGAGTAATGTTCATACGCAACGACGACCAAAAGCCACGCCGCTTCTACAACGGCAAGTTAGGGATAGTGAAATCCATCAACGCCGATGAGCAAACCATCGTTGTGAGTTGCGATGATGGAGACATAGCCGTTGAACCTATGAAATGGGAAAATATACGCTACAAAGAAGATCCCGAAACAGGGAATATAGAAGAAGAAGTACTCGGTTCGTTTACTCAGTTTCCGCTACGTTTGGCATGGGCTATAACCATACATAAAAGTCAAGGTCTCACCTTCGACAACGTAATCATTGATGCAGAACATGCGTTTGCAGCCGGACAAGTCTATGTAGCACTATCGCGTTGCCGAACATTAGAGGGTATAATACTGACCTCACCACTACAGAATGTCAGTCTGACCAACGACCATCAAGTAATCGATTATGTTCATCAACAGCCTACGACCCAACAATCTGCCGCACAACTTGAATATGCAGCAAGAGAATACCAATGGCAACTATTCACCGAACTATATAATCTAAGCCGAGTAAATGCCACAATAGAACAAATGCAACGACACGTCCTGCAATGCGTGTCGTTCAGCGAACAGACACTACCATTTTTGGACACGCTGAAAAAGCAAATCGATAATCTTACTGAAGTTTCCGAAAAATTCCAACGCCAACTGACTCAAATTATACTCCAACAAGCCAACCCAACGACTAAAGTTGAAACTCAAAACTATTTGCAACAACGCATGACTGCCGCGGCAGGCTATTTTGTTCCAAAAATCAAAGAATGGACTAATATGGTCAGCGAGCATCCATGCCGGTGTAAAAACAAAGGTGATGCAGCAGATTTCGATGCCATGATTACCGACGTTCATCTTGTACTATCGCAAAAAATAGTGCTTATGGAAGCCGTTGCTAAAGAAGCCACAGCAGAAGCATATCTTAAAGCCAAAAGCACTTTTGCAGTCGAACCAATACAAGTACCATCAACATTTGCCAAACCACAGAAAAAAGAAAAGACTGCTGTTGCCAAAGAAGAAGATAAAGACTTGTTTGAAGCCCTTCGCGCTCTGCGACTATCTATTATTGCATCAAACAATGCTCCTGCCTATACTGTATTTCCTGATAAGACGCTACATGAGATGGCAAGCCGAAAACCTACCACCTTAACGCAAATGGAACAAATAAGCGGAGTAGGCAAAAAAAAAATTGAACAATATGGTCAGATTTTTATGGAAAAAATCCGCGAATACTTAGGTATAACAGATTGATAAACACTGTCGCTACTACCTATTACCATGCGTAGGATATTTATCAGCCAAATCTTTAAGCGTGAAATGCGACTTCCTGCGATTATAGATTTCAGTGATAATCTGCTTGGTATCAATCGGAAATTGACCTTGCATCATCCATGCGTAATATGCCGGTTCTTCACTAAACACTTCCTCTACAAGGCGGTCTTTATGCTTGCCGAATGAGAAACGCTCTCGCCCTTGCTCATCGCGAATAATACGACCGGCGATATCAATCTTATTGCTCTTCGAAGTAAAGTCCGACAGAAAACCAACATCGTTTTTAAGCGTTGGATATCTGTCGAGTTGCGCCATAAGGACTTCATAGGTTGCCCGTGTATCAGCATTGGCTGAATGGGCATTTTCCAAATCTTTATTGCAATAGAAGCGATAAGCAGCCGAGAGGGTACGCTGCTCCATCTTATGAAATACAGCCTGAACATCTATATAACGATGGCTCGGAATATCGAAATTAAAACCGACTATGCCAAGTTGCTCGGCAAGCATGGGCACATCGAAATGATTGCTATTGTAGCCTGCCACATCGCTATCCTCGAATATATCAACTATCTGTTGCGCCACCTGACTCAATGTCGGACATTGCACTACATCAGCATCTGTTATATGATGAATGGCAGTGGCTGCAGCAGGAATAGGTATTTCCGGATTTAATCGCATAGTGCCCGACTCCTCTCGTCCATCAGGAAACACCTTGATATATGAAAATTCAACTATTCGGTCGGTAAAAATATTCAATCCCGTTGTCTCAAGGTCAAAAAAAACAATAGGTCGGCTAAGTTGTAAGTTCATGATAACTCCGTTTTATATCAATAAAAAACATACTGCCATCTTGGCAAGATGACAGTATGTCTATCAGTTGTTTTTAGTATTATTCATTTAGCAACATTGGCATCAAAAGCATGAGTAAATCTTCGCCTTCGGCATTTTCGTTAGGCAAGATAAGTCCCGCACGCGATGGGTCTTCGATTTCGAGACGCACCTCCTGTGCGTCTATATTAGCCAAGATATCGATTAAGAACATTGACTTAAAGCCAATGCTGATAGGTTCGCTCTCGTATTGGCACGGGACACGCTCTTCAGCCGATGTTGAGTAATTGACATCTTGTGCCGACACTACAATCTGATTTTCTGTCAACGCCAATTTCACCATGCTATTGCTTGGATTGGAGAATACTTGCACACGACGCAAAGCATTGAGCAACGACAAGCGGTCAACAATAATATGATGAGTATTATTTTGCGGAATAACTCTATTGTAGTCAGGATAACGTCCTTCAACGCGACGACAAATGATTGTCAGATTAGGCAAGCGGAATATAACATTCTTCTCATCAAATGTTACGTCCACATCATCCTCCTCTTTTGGCAATACAGTGCGAAGCAAAGTTGCCGGCTTCTTTGGCAAGATAAATGAACATGGCTGGTCAGCATGAACATTTGAATTGACAATACGTACTAACTTATGAGCATCGGTGCCCACAAATGTTACATTGCTCTCGTTCAGGTCGATATCTATACCTGTCATTACCGGACGAATTTCATCATCGGCTGTAGCAAAAATTGTTCGACTAATGCCATTGAGCAAAGTAGCAGCAGGAATTGAGAAACGGAAATTCTGTTCTGACAATTGAGTCATCTCAGGATATTGCTCAGCATTTTCGCCTACAAACTTATATTCACCATAGTCTGAACGAATCAATATGCCAAGATTAGCATCATTGATATTGAACTCTATTAACTGCTCTGAAAACTCTTTAAGCGTATCGGTCAGCAGACGTGCTCCCACACAAAAACTACCTTCACTACCCAAATTTTCAATCTCTACATGACTTATCATAGTGGTTTCAGAATCTGACGATTTGATAGTCAAATTATTACCTTCTATTGTGAAATGAAAATCGCTCAAGATAGCCAAAGAGTTTTTTGACGCAATAACACGACTCAATGTTTGGAGTTGAACCAATAAGCGAGTACTTGAAACTTTAAACTGCATATTCAGTAATTATTTTTTTACGAACATTGTTCGATGGTTAATACACAAAATGTTAAGTTTGCAAAGTTACGCACATTTTATAAAAAAAGCAAATTATTTAGCAAAAAAATTTTTTTTTTAGCCCTTTTATTGTAATTTTGCATTGTCAATAATCATTCAAACCATGATAGGTATATTTGATTCCGGCTACGGTGGTCTGACTATTTTGCGGAGTATTTACAACCGTCTGCCCAACCACGATTATCTGTACTTAGGCGACAACGCTCGCAATCCCTACGGTCCGAGGTCGTATGAGGTTGTGTATAAATACACTTTAGAGTGTGTCCGCTATTTGTTCAATCAAGGTTGCCATTTAGTCATTCTTGCATGCAACACGGCTTCGGCAAAAGCCTTGCGCACTATACAACAACACGATTTGCAACATATCGACCCTACAAGGCGCGTTCTTGGTGTAATCAGACCAACAGTTGAGATTATCGACCAATTGACCAACTCGCAACATGTCGGGATTTTGGGAACTCAAGGTACGGTACAAAGTATGTCATACGTCATTGAGATACACAAACTCTTTCCCGATATCAAAGTTGTGCAACAAGCCTGTCCTCTTTGGGTTCCACTGATTGAGAACAACGAATATCAAACGGAAGGTGCCGACTTCTTTATCCATCGCTATCTGTCGCAACTCTATGCTCAGGACTCGCAAATAGACACCCTGATTCTTGGTTGCACGCACTACCCTATCATCATAGATAAGATCAGACAGCATTCCACGCAAATATGGCAACAACCAGTCAATATTGTTGCTCAAGGCGAAATCGTGGCTCGTTCGCTCGAGGACTATCTATATCGGCATCCTGATATTGACTCTGAACTGCCTACAAAAGGCAAATGCGTCTATCTCACCACCGAAGCACCCGACAAATTCAACGCTAATGCACGTCTGTTTATGCAACAAGAAATCACTGCCACACAAATCGAATTATAACAATTATCCCAAGCAGAGATATCTACTTGGGATAATTATTTTTTAACCTAAATTTAGGACTTCAAAATATCTAAACTATGAATAATGAATTGGCACTTCTGACCTATTCATCTTCAAATCCGGTTCCGAAAAACCATCTTGTTTCTTTGGATCTACTTGAGTTACGATTTTCACGTTCTAAACGACGTTCTTCACGACGAGTCCACGCCTTTTGCTCATAGTCAGGGTCAAATGGCGTATAATTGATGGTGTAGATAACCGACACTTCCCACGACCATTCGTTCAGATGTGTTACCTTGCCCGTATTGGGTTGATATTTAGCAAGGTTGTTAAGTCCGAAATTATATCCGCCTTCAAGTCGCCAATTACGCCATTGCAAACCACCGCCTATTCCCCACTCGACATTAAACCTCCGATAGATATTGTCAGCATAATAATCGTGCGTACCGGTCTTAACAAGCGATGGATCTGGCGAATAGTTTTGCAACCAACTTAACGTTGAATCTGACAGGGCATTAAGTACATTATCTGTCAGAGCAAGACCAATCTGGAAAGTCGGACCTGTATAGAAAGTCATTGCTAATTCTCGCCATAATTGCTGCGTATAGACCACACGCAGAGGCATACTGATATTATGTTTCAACATGCTGTGGCGCACATATTCAGTACCTACATTAGTATTGTCGGCTGAACGATAATGTTGCGTATTAACACCGTAAGTCAATTCATAACGCAATCCGGTCTGAATACCCATATTATACGGCATATTGAAATCAACGAGAAAGCCTATTTTGCCGCCATTGTAATATGTATTGTTGGTTGTACTATCTGTACGAAAATTAGGTTGCTGAAAGCCGAGTTCTATTCTATAAGTGGTTGAAAATTTCCACACATCTTTTTCTGAATCATCATCGCCCGTTTCCCATGGCATTCGCTCGCTCAACTGCGGGCGAATAGTTTGCGCATAAGATGATGGCAACCAACTTATTACCAATATCAGGACAAGTAATATGTTATAAAATCTTTTCATTCGTCAGGAGTATCATTAACTTCACTTTGGTCTGCAACTTCCGGTGCTTGTGCATCATCGGCAACCACTGTCTGCTCAGCCTTGTTGAAACATGACAAAGGCGATGGAGCGCCTGCCCATTTCAGACCATTGCACAACCATAAACCGCCACACAGAGCAGCAATCAGAAACAACCAATAGAGACATTTGCGCCACAATGGTACTTGCTTTTTGAATGGGTCTTGACCTTTAACTATAGGGAACTTGACTAAGTCGGTCAGCGAGTTACCAAACGGTATATTGACTATCGTACCGGCATTGACTGCCCAACCATTAGCATTCAATATAGGTGCAAGATTGCGCTTACGCAATTTGAGCCATGCCATAATCATGCTCGGTCCGGAGATAAGAAGTATAATAACTGCTATTGCACCAACAAAAGTCCAAACCGATTCGGTCATCTTGTCAATCAAGCCAAGCAGGAAGTCACAAATCAAGCCGACAGCCATACCTATTGCAGCAAAGATACCTGCAAATTTGGCAATATCGAATGTGCCTACTTGCGCTTTTGCACCTTCTGCTCCATCGGTGGCAATAGTATTTGCTTTTGCCGTAGCATCTTCAAATACTTTGGCGTCCTTTTCTGCCGCACGTTTATTGATAGTGTCTTCAATCCATTTGACAAACTTTTTATATGGCGAATAGAACGCCTGGCGAATACTTATCGGATTGTCGATTATTTTTGTAATCGTAGCATCCCAATCCAAACCATTGCGGTCATAGAAAATAGCGTTTTTGCCGACATAGAGGTCGCCTGTATCACCTGCCGTCATGGCTGCAACAATTTGGATTGGAGCCGGCTGACCTTTGGCTTTGCAGTCGCAATAGATGAGATACATTCCACTTGCCGGTGCCATAGTTGCGTGATTGCCGGCATTGGCTACACGCAAACAGAGGTTGCATATACGTTGGTCGATAACCAAACGACCTGCTTGGAATATAGCAAGTACATCTTTATCAGGATTATAGAAATCTTGCAAAGTGATAAAGTTATTAAGCAATGTGGCAAAATCACGATATAGATGTGTCAGACGATCGACATCTGCTATCGAATTGGCTTCCGCCTCAAGGGCTTTGTCCTTCTCTACAAGTTCCAATAGAGCACCTTTTACGTCATCGCTATTGAACGTTGCACGCTGTTCTGCAGTCAATTGAGCAACAACATCACCTTTTTTTGCATCTAACCATGCTTTATAATCAGCAAATTGAGCACCTATAGAGTTCCATTGTTCAAGGGTCAACTCTGTGGCTTTAGCATCAAGAGCACAATCACGAATAATGCTGAATTGGGCAGCCCATACAGGGTTAAGAGGTGCTTTAAGGTCAAGTGCTGTAGCACCTGTAATGCGTGCAATAGGATATGCTGCAATGTCGGTTAACTTATCGGTCAGATTATCAGCACTGATGGCTTCTATCTGCGCTGTCTGCACATCTAATGCCGCCTTGCTCTCAGTTGAGAATGAAGCCAGACTATTGCGCATAAAGAAATCCTGAATCTTCGGATTTAAGGCTTCCCATGCTGACATTACAGCATCTGTCTGCTCACCGAACGGCAATGCAGGTTGAGCCTCTTGCCATGCTTTATAATCAGCAAGTGCCGTAAAAAACGTCTCAATTTGTTCAGCATTGATACCATCCTTACCACTACGGTCTTTGACTGAACCTAAAGTTGCAATAATCGCAATTATAGCATCTTTGAGTTGAGCCTCATCGGTTGATTCCGGAATAATCACCCCATCGCCGTTAAACAAAGTCTGCTCAAATATCTTAATGCTGTCAGAAGTGTCAGCCACACTAATTTCGGTAGCGTCCGGCTTACCTAAATTAGCAAGTATTTGACGGGCTGAATTATATAGTTTAGCACCATTTTCGCTCTTCTGATTGATATTGGACAGAGCCAAAAGACCATTGTTTTGCAGAATAGTATCTACAGAAGTCACAACATCGGTAAGCCAATTAGCACTTGCAACTATATCTTCGATGTGTATGCGTTCGTCTTTGTTAACGTCAATATATTGCAAACTTTTACTATCTATCTCCAACCCCTGTGTCGGACATGACAATACAGTCCACATTTTAGGGTCTAATTCTCCAAGATGACGCAGGTCTTCGCCTGACTGAATTTTCACACGTGTTGAACCTCCGATATTTTGGAATGTCCATTTGTAAGAATTTTTCTTTGCCATATCGTTAATTGATTATGATTTTTTAGCAACTAAGATTGTGGAAAGCCACAATACCACTTCAAACTGCAAAATTAGTTTTTTTTGCTATTATAACCAAATTATTTGAAGTCTTTTTCGGTATCGAAGGCTCGTTTAGAGAACTTAGGAAACATTTAAGCATAAAAAACGTTAAAAAATCCACGCATAAATTGCTCATAACGCACAATTATTATAATTTTGTAAAAATACTATGAATAGTAAAAATCTTTAGATTTATGACTTTTGATATATTTGCTTGGACATACTTTTTTTTCACGATTTTTTTGAGCATCTTGCTGCTCATTGTTGCATCTAAACGTGCATATCAACAATACAAACAAAAAAAGATTCTCGAAGGTTCCAATTATGAAATTTGTTCATACGATATCGTTCGTTCGTTTTTAAAAAGCAACAACTGCTCAATCATTCGCGAACATAAAATGGACGATAAAGAACATTATAGCGTTGAATTCAAATTTTGCAGCGGTCATTTCAATGCCATATTGTCAAAGACATCTCAACAGACTGTCATTACATTACCGGGTATTTATGCCTTAGAGGCTAATGCCGACTATATTACAGTTCTAAGCGCAGCAGTGGATAGGTTCAGTTACTCACAAACATTTGTTCGCGCATATACAACTTTTGACGAAGAGAGAAATAAATGTTGTGTTGATTTGTCGTACGAAGCAATAGACTTGACTGTAGGTACATTAGACGGAATAATGAACCTGATGATGCGTTCACAGTTTGAATTCAAGAAATTCGTTGACGAGCAAATTAAAAATATAGACAAAACAGAAGAAAATTATCAGCACAAACGCGAACTCTATTTGCTCTATGAGGCTGAATGTCAGGAATATGAGAACCATGACTTATGGAAATTCAATCCGGAAAAACGTTTTACGGTTGGTGGCATAATATGCAATCTTTTCGGAGCCGAAAACATAATCAAACTTGAGTCGCTCACTATCTATCATTCTGATAAAGTCAACACCATCAATAAAGCAACTGACATCTACGATTATGACCTAATCAAAGCAATGTACGAAGACGATACGAACGATGAACATATCAGCCCTCTGACTGTCAAGATTAAGACCGATCGTAGTTACTATATAATCGATTTAGAGCCTGTATCGAACACCCAATTCGCTTTACATATTAGGCTGACTCTGATATGCGTACCCGATGAGCAGAACAACGATACCGATATGGTTCTGCCTTTCGGCACATCAGCCGGTACCACATATTTAGCCGTTTATGACAAGACGACCGAAGAAAAAAAACAGAGCGAATTCCACTATATGTACATCGATGCGCAAGACAAAATCAATGATGGCAAAGAAAACGAACTGACCGAAGAGCAGAAAATCATTGCTCACGCTCAAGACCCTTCGTACCACTTGTATTTCGGTGCTAAAATGTTCTACAATGCTCGATATGCCGATGCAATATGGTATCTTGAACCTATCTTTAATATGGCAAAAGCGACTCTCACTTCTTGGGACGATGACGACCAATCGCAATTTCTCGAACTTGCCTATCTGCTCGGTTTTTCATACTTCCAAATCAGAAATTACGAAATGGCAATCTACTATCTCTATTTCACCCAAATCAGCACAGACATACGCTACGCTACCATATTCATAGACGCATTAGTTGAGGCACATGATGTCCGCGTATTTAGAGAAATAGACAATCTATTAGATAATTACAACAACAAAAAACAGATAAACGATGCTACGGCTCAATTTTGTGAATTTTTACTCCGAAGTCGAAGCCGCGCCTGCATAACATTCAACGATTTAGATACAGCCGAAAACATCTGCAACCAACTTCTTGACTCGCAATATTCGCAGGAATATGCAAAAAAAGAATTGGAACGTATCAAACAACTGCGCACCGAACAAGCAGAAAATCAATAGAGTATATAACTAATTAAATAACTAATTAAACATCATAATCATGAAAACATTTCCATCATCTCAACTCATTATCAATGCTGACGGTTCAGCATTTCACCTTCACATCCGTCCTGAACATTTGGCTGACAAGATTATACTTGTAGGCGACCAAGACCGTGTCAACATGGTTGCTTCAATGTTCGACGAAGGCTCATTAGAATGTGATATTCAAAGTCGTGAGTTCCACACCATGACAGGCAAGTATCACGGCAAACGTATTTCATGCGTTTCCACAGGCATAGGTACCGACAACATCGACATTGTGCTTAACGAACTTGATGCATTGGCTAACATTGACTTTGAAACACGCACCGAAAAGCCCGTTAAACGTTCGCTTGAAATATGCCGTATAGGCACATGCGGTGCCATGCAAGACGACATACCTTTAGGCGCATTCCTTGTTTCACAAAAATCAATAGGTTTTGACGGTGTATTGGCGTTCTACAAGGGACGCGATGAGATTGCCGACCTTGGTTTTGAGAAGGCATTAGTTGACTTTATCCACTATCCTGAAAAAGCCGCTCGACCATACGTAGTAGCAGCCAATAGTGAACTCGTTGATCGCATTGCACGCGACGATATGTATCGAGGTTGCACCATCGCTGCCAATGGTTTCTATGGTCCACAAGGACGCGTATTGCGTTGCGACATTGCCGTGCCGGAAATCAACACTCTGATTTCTGATTTCCGCTATGAAGGACAACGTATTACCAACTATGAGATGGAAGGTTCTGCAATAGCCGGTCTGAGCCTGCTCATGGGGCATAAGGCGATGACTGTTTGCTGCGTCATTGCACAACGAAAAGCCGAAGCAGCCAACACCGACTACAAACCACGTATCAAAGAATTGGTACGCACAGTGCTTGAGAGGTTTTAGGTTTAGTAGAAAGTAAATTAGTAGAAAGTAGAAAGATTATTAGTAGAAAGTAAAAAAGTAAAAAGTACTATGGCAACAACTTATTACCAAATGCCACCTAAGAAGGTGGTTACATGGATGATAGTGCTCGCTGTTATTATAGTCATACCTGCGACACTCGTAAGATGCAAACGTGTAGATAGTTCAGAAGTTGGTATCAAATTCAACAAGTTATCTGTTACCGACCAAGGTAAACTTAAAGCCACGACTTGTTCGGGTTATACATTCTATAACCCTATAACAACCGACGTATTTACCTACAAAACAAATGTGCGACAAGTTAATTATGAGCCATTCGTAGTGCAGACTCGCGATGGTGCCAAATTCCGCATGGATCCTAACTTATCGTACCACTTGATTCGCTCAAAAGCAATAGACGTGTTTGGAAAATATCGTGTCGATCTCGAAACGATAGAGCAAGGCTATATGCGCACCGCCATCTATGATGCTTATCGTATCAATGCCAACCGCTACGCTGCAGATGAACTCATTGCCTCACGTGCCTTGTTTGAAGACAACGTGAAAAACATGCTCGACAGCACACTGAAAAACGAGGGATTTGAGGTCGAACAATTCACTTCTCAAATCGAACCGCCACAATCATTGACCGACATGATTGATGCCAAGAACGCTGCCGTGCAGGCTTCGCTTAAGGCTGAAAACCTTGTTAAAGAGGCAGACGCCAACGCTAAGATTGCCATCGCAAAAGCACGAGGAGAAGCAGAAGCAATGCGCATTAAAGCCGATGGAGAGGCATACTATAATAGGACTATCGCTGCATCATTAAGCGAAAAGATTATTCAAGAAGACTGGATTGAAAAATGGGACGGCAAATTGCCAACCTATCAAGGAGGCGGCACACCACTCATCCAACTGCCTAAATAACAAATGTATCAGCCAAGATTGGCTGATACTAAACTTCACAACAAATGAAACATAAACTATTTATTTTACCGATTGCAGCATTGTGTATGATTGCATGTAATAAAGAGACACAAACAGAGCAGACCGTTCAACAGACACCTGCTATTGAGGATTTTACTTATCACGTTGACCAATTTGCAGACCTTGAGATACTGCGTTATCGTGTACCGGATTTTGAATCCCTTACCTTACAACAAAAAGAATTAGTCTATTATCTGACCGAAGCCGCACTGCGTGGTCGCGATATACTATTTGACCAAAACTGCAAACATAATCTGTGCATCCGCCGTACTTTAGAGGCTGTATATACTAATTATAAGGGCGACAAAGAGTCAGAAGAGTTCAAAAAGTTAGAGTTATATCTCAAGCGCGTTTGGTTCTCAAATGGTATTCACCACCACTATGGTGAAGATAAATTCCTGCCGGAATTTTCGCAAGATTTTTTCACACAAGCAGTCAAAGCAATCGACCCTAAGCAATTACCATTATGGAACGGTGAGAGTGTTGACGATATGTTGGCACGTATCGAACCTGTCATGTTCCGCACCGACACTTTGATGAAACGTTGCAATCAAGCCGAGGGACAAGACCTTATTACCACTTCTGCCGGTAATTACTACGAGGGTGTAACACAAGCCGAGGTTGAGGCATATTATGCTGCTCATAAGGACTCATCCGATGCTCCTATTTCATTAGGTCTGAACGCTAAGATGATTAAGCGCGATGGTGTAGTTCAAGAGCAAGTATATAAAGTTGACGGACTATATGGCGATGCTCTAAAAGAAATTGTATGGTGGCTTCGTAAGGCTGCCAATGTGGCTGAAAACGACCAGCAACGCAAAGTTATCAATACTCTGATAAGTTTCTACGAAACAGGCGATTTGCAGAAATTCAATGACTATTGTATTGCATGGGTGAGAGACATCGACAGTCGAATTGACTTTGTCAATGGATTTACCGAGACTTATGGTGACCCACTTGGCGTTACGGCTTCATGGGAGTCGATAGTTAATTTCAAGAATCTTGAAGCCACTGAACGTACAGAAAAGATAGCCGCTAATGCGCAATATTTTGAGGATAACTCACCCGTAAAACCTGAATACAAGAAAAAAGAAGTTAAGGGCGTAACGGCTAAAGTTATTACCGCTGCTATCCTTGCCGGCGATTGCTATCCTTCAACCCCTATCGGTATCAATCTGCCTAATGCCAACTGGATTCGTGCTCAACATGGTTCGAAATCGGTTACAATCGAAAACATAACTGAGGCATACGACGAAGCCGCTAAGGGATATGGCACTTCAGAAGAATTTTTCTGGAGCGCAGAAGAGATTGAACGAAGTAAAAAATACGGCACCATGACTGACAATTTGCATACCGACCTGCACGAATGTTTAGGTCATGCTTCAGGTCAATTATTGCCGGGCGTTGCCGAAGATGCACTCAAAGAACATGCCAAGACTCTTGAAGAAGGACGAGCCGACTTGTTCGGACTCTATTATTGCGCTGACCCGAAAATCGTTGAACTCGGCATATTACCTAACATGGAAGCATATAAGGCACAATATTATGAATATATGCTCAATGGTCTTATGCTTCAGTTGCGACGTATTGAACCGGGCAAAGACCTTGAAGAGGCTCACATGCGCAATCGTCAGTTAGTGGCAAAATGGGTTTACGAACGTGGTTTGCCAGAAAAGGTGGCAGAAATAAAAGTGCGCGACGGCAAACATTTCCTCGTTATCAACGACTATGAACGCTTGCGCGAACTATTTGGCGAACTGCTAGGCATCATACAAGATATCAAGTCTCGTGGCGATTATGCCGCAGGTAAGGCGTTAGTTGAAAAATATGCAGTCAAAGTTGATGAACCGCTGAAACTTGAAATCCGCGAACGATATGCTAAACTCAATGTTGCACCATATAAAGGATTTGTCAACCCTGTATATACAACTGTGCTTGACAAAAAAGGCAATATAACTGATATACAGATTGACTACACAGAAGGCTACATTGAGCAACATCTACGCTATTCTCGCGACTACTCATTGCTACCCACATACAATGAATGACAGTCAGCCTTCCAATATCTAAAAGCATAGCCAATAGGCTACTGATATTAGGCAGGGATGCCACTTATGGCATCCCTGCTTGCGATTTGCCACACGACATATTGATTGTACAGCGTGCTTTAAATTGCAACCTTTCTACAACCACTATTACCACTATTGATATAGAAGACTGTGGCACAGCAATGCGTTTTCTCACAGCCTATTTTGCTCTTACTCCTTCCAACGTTATTCTGACCGGAACACAAAGAATGTTGCAACGCCCTATTGCACCATTAGTAGATGCCCTCCGACAATTAGGAGCCAACATCAATTATATTGGAGATGAAGGTTTTCCTCCACTTCACATAAAAGGTAACTACCTAAAAGGCGGACTTGTGAGGATTCAAGGCAATATCAGCAGTCAGTTTATTTCAGCACTGATGCTCACATCGCACCTGACAGAATATGGCATAACGATTGATATCCTACCGCCTGTTGTGAGCAGTCCGTATATAAGATTATCACAAGCAATAATCAACGACGAGCATTTTCCACTCGAACTCGATTGGTCAGCAGCGGCTTTTTGGTACGAATATACTGCTGTCTGCGGTCGAGAGCCGATCTTTCTACTCGACCTGCACACCAACTCATGGCAAGGTGACTCTGTAACAGCACGTTTGTTTGAACGTCTTGGTGTAAAAACAGAAGAGGCTGAAAATGGCATTATATTGCACCGTACATCACATGTAACCAATCAATTAGAATGGGATTTCACTGATTGTCCTGACCTCTATCCCGCCGTTGTTGCTACATGTCATGCGCTTGGAGTCAAAACTCTATTTTCCGGTCTGTCAACCCTCCGACATAAAGAATCAGATAGAATAGCAGAAATGCAGCATGCACTTGCCAATTTGAATCAACCTATTACGTCCAACGACCATCGCATCGTCATGGCACTTGCTATACTGCAATTAGCCCAAAACATTGACGCCGCTCAAATGATTTTCTTGCATCCCGATTGCGTAACAAAATCTTATCCACAGTTTTGGCAACAATTTAGGCAATGCCGAGACTCTTCAGACAATACTATTATAAAGGATTAAAAAATGTTGTTTGCTCTTATTACCTTATTATTATTTGCAATACTTATAGCCTACGCTTTTGTAATTCTGCATGCTATCGAGGGCTGGCAAAGTCGCGAATTATACATTATTAAGCCACGGTCACAACACTTATCGGCAGACCTGATTACTATTGTAATTCCGGCTCGAACCAACAACATAATCAATATACCTGACTTACCGGTTCACATTATTGTGGTCAACGACCATAATGAGCAGCCACTTCAAGTAGTGGGTAAGCCGGACGTTGAGATTATTGACAATATTTATGAGCAAGGTAAAAAGCATGCACTACATTGCGGCATTGAACATGCTAAAAGCAAATATGTGATTACTACCGATTGCGACACTCGTTTAACCACAGAGTGGTTTGACACCGTATGCAGTTATTTATTTGATCATGAGGTCGATATGCTCATAATACCACTTAAAATGCGACATTCTGCTTCACTATTTGAGGCCATGCAAGAAACGGAATATGTGGCATTGCAAACACTGACCGGAGGCTACGTTCTCGCCGGTGATGCCATAATGTGTTCGGGAGCCAATATGGTGGTTGACCGCGAAAAATGGCTTGCATCATGGGACGATATATTGCCCGATATTCCTTCAGGCGATGATATGTTTATGTTGCATAGTTTCAAGCGTCAGGGTTTAAAAATTGATTTTCTGAAATCACCTGCAGCGACATTAGAAATCCAACCGTCCACAACACTTAAATCACTATTTGCACAACGTGCTCGCTGGGCAGGCAAAGCAGGTCGATATACCGACCGCACGACAATAAAAGTAGCTTTGGCAGTACTTGCTGCCAATCTCACAGTTATACTCTTTCCGCCTTTTGTTGTGATTAAATGGATTATCGACTTAACATTGCTATGGACATCGCAACGCTTTTTCGGCTTTCAACATGCCCTACTCAAATCGCTATTATTATCAATAGTATATCCACTATACATACTCACGACACTGATTATTATTCCATTTAGCAAAAATAAATGGTAGAACTGAAAAGAAAGACTAATCATAACTGATATTTGCACAAGAATTTGCATATTTTGCAAAAAAAGTTTACTTTTGCAGCCCGAAATATCATAAATCATATATAACTATGCGCCACTTAACCAACAAAGAAATTGAGCAACTGAAAAGTCAACATTGCTCAGCCGAAAATTGGGACAACATCATCGTGTCAGACTCTTTCGACCCTCAATATGTCGAAGATTCACATTTTTCAGGCAATATAAAGATAGGTTCGTTTAATGCCGAATATACTCTTCCGGGCAATTTCAAAATTCATAGCGGCATCTATAAAGCCACTATACATAACTGCGAATTTGGAGATGACGTACATGTCTATAATGTACACAACTACATGGCGAATTACCGTGTAGGCAATCGCACATGTATTGAGAACGTCAATTCGCTTGTCGTTGATGGTTCAAGCACATTTGGCAATGGTGTCCGTGTGCCGGTAATGAACGAAGGCGGTGGTCGAGAGATACCTATTTTCGATGGTCTGTCGGCACATATTGCATACGTTTTAACACTGTACCGTCATCGTCCAATAGTAATTGAACGACTTACTAAAATGATTGATGACTACGCTGAACAGCAACGTTCTGAAATGGGATATATAGGCGACGATGTGCGCATCATCAACTGTGGCAGCATTAAGAATGTACGTATCGGCAATAATGCCAACATAGGAGGTGCATCAGTACTGAAAAACGGAACTATCAATTCCAATCAGGAGGCACCTGTCAAAATTGGTTCGGGCGTTAAATGCAACGATTTCATCATCTCATCAGGCGTAGAAATAACCGATAGCACCCTTGTCAGTTGTTGTTTTATCGGACAGGGTTGCATCTTAGGCAAGCACTACTCTGCCCTCGATTCACTCTTTTTCTCTAATTGTCAAGGCATGCATGGCGAGGCTACCGCTATTTTCGCCGGTCCATACACCGTATCGCACCATAAATCGTCGCTCCTGATAGCAGGGATGTTCTCATTCTTAAACGCCGGTTCGGGTAGCAACCAATCAAATCACATGTATAAACTCGGACCTATACATCAAGGCGTAGCAGAACGAGGTGCAAAGACTACATCCGACTCATATATCCTCTGGCCTGCCAAAATAGGCACATTCACACTTGTGATGGGACGACACACTAAACATCCCGACACATCGAACATGCCTTTTTCATACCTAATAGAAAATGCTACCGAGAGTTATCTTGTTCCGGCGGTCAACCTCCGTTCGGTAGGCACCATTCGTGATGCCCAAAAATGGCCTAAACGTGATAATCGCAAGGACCCACATAAACTCGACCAAATCAACTATAACCTACTCTCGCCTTACACCATTCAAAAAATGTGGCGCGGTAGAGAGATACTACAAGAAATCCAACAATTATCAGGCGAAACGACCGAAGTGTATGCCTATCAGAATTGCAAAATACGACATTCGTCGCTCAATAATGGTATAAAACTCTACACAACAGGTATTCTGAAATTTCTCGGCAACTCGCTAATCTCTCGCTTAAGCCAACAGCAATGGTCCAACCTCACTGAACTGCGCAAGGCATTGAAGCCCGACAACCAAATAGGGCTTGGCGAATGGATTGATTGCTCAGGACTCATTGCGCCTAAATCAGAAATCATCCGACTACTTGACGACATTCAGTCTGCTAAAATCAATTCACTCGAAGAAGTACAAAATCGCTTCGTTGAAATGCACAAAAACTACTACTCATACGAATGGACTTGGGCATTAGACAAATTACAAATTATATGGGGAAAACCAGCCGAAGAGGTAACACTTGACGATATTATCAAATCTGTTGAGGACTGGAAAACAGCAGTCGTAGATCTCGACAAGATGGTCTATGACGATGCCAAAAAAGAGTTTAACCTCAATGCCCACACAGGTTTCGGTGTAGATGGCGATGATGAACAAAACTGGCTCGATTTCGAGAATGTTCGTGGTCGTTTTGAAAGCAATTCTTTTGTACTTGCCGTTATCGAACATATCAACAAAAAGACAGCCCTCGGCGAATCAATGCTTTCACAGTTAAGACAACTGACACATTAAAAAGACGCTATTGCTAAAAAAATGAGTAAAATCCGTTCATATATCGATGAAGCATACCAACTGCCGGTTGATACTATCTATTTTATTGATAGCAAACAGTATCATAAGGTGTTTGAAATCGTTGCGGACCATGCCCGCATTATTGAGATGGCTATCAATAGCAATATGCGCAACCGATTATATGATTACAAAATACAGGTTGTCAGTTACGCCCCTGACAATACTGATTTTCTTGCTCTTTTTCCTTCAGGCAAACCACAGACTGAAAATAAAAAATCTTTTTTCAGCATACTTAAAAGCCTTTTCAATACATCTGAAATAAACTACAACCTTGCAGCCCACATAGTACCAGGCAGTTGGTCGGAGTCAGAACCAATACGCCTCTTGACAGAAACAGTTGAGTCGCAAGATATTGGAAAACTGACTAAGGCTATTGTTGAATTTGCCAAAGAATTAAATTGCTTGAATATTCAAACCATCAAGCAGGGCAACTATCCAATAATCGAAGAGGAAATAGTAGAAGAAGAGACTATTGACTATTGCGAAAGCGATGAATCAGAGTGTAGCAAAATAGATGACAATGAGTCATCCTCCATTTTTAATACGGTAATAAGGGGAGTATTATTAGATAGTACATATAATTATTTACCTCAATACGAAATTGATGAACCAAGGCGCACCGTTTGCTTAAATAAGGGAGTTCCAAGTCTTGACCACGAATTATATGAATTGGCAGAACGCATCAAACGGGACATTGATACTCTGCAACGCAGCAATGGCATCAATATATTGATGGAGAAATTAAATGGTCTGTATATACTTCAGCCTTTAGATTCTATCAAAACGACATTAAGTCCGATAGTTATTGACGATAAGTTCCGCATATTGCTACCTGAATACGACTGCGAAATAGAATGTCCGATTCTGAGTAAAGCCGTATATATTCTATTCCTACGACATTCAGAAGGCATAAGGTTGAAAGAAATCAGCGACTATGCTGACGAACTGCGCAAAATATACTTCACCATTTCTCCACGCTCAAATATGTTGGCACAAAATCAAAGTATCAATACTCTGACCGACCCGACATCAGGTTCACTAAACCAAAAGATATCACGCATATCTGCCGCTTTCAGAAATAAACTGAATAGTCAGTTGGTACTACCATACATCATTTCCGGCGAACGAGGTGGACTGCGGAAAATTGAATTATCAACAGAGATGATTTCTCTACCTTCTGAATTAGCGTTTTTAACTTGACTTAAATTTCGCAAGTACATTGGTGGTAATAAATATCGGCGCATACGGCGATAGCCGTTTAATGTTAATAGGCTCCAAATATTTAACTTCTCCCCTTATCGATCTGATTTTTTCGGGTGTTCGATACACCTAAAAAATCAAATAGAAAGAATAAAGAAAAGCCATCTATCCTTAACATTGAATCGCTAACGCGATAAACGTTGAGAAGACAACATCTTATGCTATTAGCATTAAATCTGTACACGATAACCAATTAACATGCGAAACTTAAATAAATAACAATATAGACTGCCATATCATTAACTGATGATACAGATTCAAAATACTATTCTCTCACTTGATATTCTTGAAAAAGATTTTTGTTGTGATCTCAATTCGTGTCATGGCTGTTGTTGCATTGAGGGAGATGCAGGCGCACCTTTAGACGACGATGAGGTAAAAATCATAGAAGACCTCTTGCCCGCTATTTGGGATGACCTCACACCAGAAGCGCAAGACGTAATTCGCCAACAAGGCATATCATATCTCGACAAAGATGGCGACCGTGTTACATCGATTGTCAACAATCGCGATTGCGTTTTTGCTCGCATCGACCATAATGGCATGTGCTACTGCACTATCGACCGCGCCTATCGTGAAGGTCGCGTCAAATGGCAAAAGCCTCTCTCATGTCATCTCTACCCTATACGCATTAAAAACTTCGGCGATTTTGTAGGACTTAACTACCATCGCTGGGATATATGCCATTGCGCCCGCATGTTAGGCAAAAAACAACATCTGCGCGTGTATCAATTTCTTAAAGAGCCACTTATCAGACGTTTCGGTCAGGCATGGTACGACGAACTCGAACTGACTGTACAACAACTTGAACAACAACATATAACTTACTAATCTCACAATATGGTTACAATTATTACAATAGGCGACGAACTGCTTATCGGACAAGTCATCGACACCAATTCAGCATGGATAGCGCAGCAACTTAATGATGTCAACATTTCGGTTGACTCAGTTATCTCTATTCACGACGACGCATCGCAAATCAAAGCGACCATCACCCAAGCATTGCAACAATCTGACATCGTACTCGTTACCGGTGGTTTAGGACCAACTAAAGACGATATTACTAAGACAACACTATGCGAACTATTCAACACCCGACTAATTCATTCTCAAGACGTTGAAGACAATATCAATCGCTTATGGTTCCAGCGCAATCGCCAAGTTCTCAATCCGCTTACTGCCACGCAAGCCTTGGTGCCTGCCAACTGTGAAGTCATACAAAATGAAGTCGGCACCGCACCAATCATGCTTTGGAAAACAGATGGCAAAATACTTGTCAGCATGCCGGGCGTTCCCTACGAAATGCAAGTAGCAATGACCAAATATGTTATACCACGTTTGCTGCAAGAATTTCCTCACACCGATATTATCATGCACCGCACAGTCATTGTCTATGGTATTCCAGAATCAGCCCTTGCCATACAACTTGAGCAATGGGAAACCGCACTGCCACAAAATATGCACCTTGCCTATCTGCCCAAGCAGGGACTTGTGCGACTTCGTCTTGACGCTACAGCACCTAACAACGATGACAATCGGCAAAGACTATCCGACCAACTTAATCAGCAAATAGCCCAATTATCAAAAATCATCGGCAACAACATAATCTCTTATCATGACGAACCTCTCGAAGTAACATTAGGCAATCTGCTCAAGGCACGGCATCAAACGATTGCCTCAGCCGAAAGTTGCACAGGAGGTACTATAGCCTCACTACTTGCCAAACATAGCGGAAGTAGTGAATTTTATTTAGGTTCAGTAGTCAGTTATGCCAACGAGGTCAAACATAATGTATTAGGTGTATCACAATCCAATCTCGACACTTATGGTGCAGTAAGCGAACAAGTAGTACGTCAGATGGCAGAAGGTGCACGACTCGTTGTCGGTTCTGATTGGGCTATAGCGACTTCAGGTATTGCCGGTCCGACAGGCGGCACAGCCGATAAGCCCGTTGGCACAATATGGATTGCAGTAAGCGGTCCGGACGGCACAACAGCACAATGTCTGCATTTAGGACAACTACGCGAACAAAACATTCTGCGAACATCACAAGCCGCTTTAGCGATGGCTATTCGACGTCTGCTATGTGCAGGAGTAACCAATTCTTAATAACAAATAGTTACCAAAAAAACGATAATTCTTACAACATTCAGAGGACTATAATGTTTTGCCGTATCAAAAAAAATACGTACCTTTGCAATCGGTTGTTGAAGTTATCAAAAAACTAAACGACATTATTCAAAAGACAATAATCATTCACATCAAAACAATAAAGAAATGAAACCTTTTTTAGACAAAGACTTTCTGTTGCAGACCGAGACTGCACAGACGCTCTACCATGAGCACGCTGCTAAAATGCCAATTATTGACTACCACTGCCATTTAATTCCGCAGATGGTAGCCGAAAACAAACGCTTCGAAAGCATTGCCCAGATATGGCTGATGGGCGACCACTATAAATGGCGCGCTATGCGTTCCAATGGTATCGACGAACGTTTCTGCACTGGCAAAGACACTACCGACTGGGAGAAATTTGAGAAATGGGCTGCCACCGTTCCTTACACTTTCCGCAACCCTCTCTACCACTGGACACATCTCGAACTCAAAACTGCCTTCGGTATTGACAAACGACTCAATCCTGAAACAGCACGCGAGATATACGACCGTTGCAACGAACTCATAGCTAACGACCCCAAATTCACCCCACGCGGTCTGATGAAACATTATAATGTTGAAATCGTTTGTACAACCGACGACCCAGCCGACACATTGGAATGGCACAAAATGGTTGCAGCCGACTCGACAGCCGAAGTACGTATGCTTCCGGCATGGCGTCCTGATGCTGCAATGAATATTGAAGCCGCTACATTCGTTGACTATATCCATAAACTCGAAGCCGCAGCAGGCATGTCTATCAGCAATTTCGCTGAACTTACAGCCGCTCTGCAAAAACGTCATGATTTCTTTGAATCAATGGGTTGCCGTCTGTCAGACCATGGTATAGAAGAGTTCTACGATGAGCCATACACAGAAAAACAAGTTGACGAGATTTTAGGCAAAGCCCTTGCTGGTAAAGAACTAACTACCTTTGAAATCCGCCAATACAAACATGCCTTTATGCACATGCAGGCAGAAATGGACTACAACGCCGGCTGGACACAACAATATCACTATGGTGCAATACGCAACAACAACTCTAAGATGTTTGCCCAACTCGGAGCCGACACCGGTTTTGATTCAATAGGAGAGTTCACCACAGCAAAGGCAATGGCACATTTCCTCGACGAAATGAATTCATGCGGCAAATTGGCAAAAACTATATTATACAACCTCAACCCTTGCGCTAATGAAGTTATAGCCACTATGCTCGGTAACTTCCAAGATGGTTCTGTTCCCGGAAAGATTCAATTCGGTTCAGGTTGGTGGTTCCTCGACCAAAAAGATGGTATGGAAAAACAAATGATGGCACTCTCTAACCTCGGTTTGCTGAGCCGCTTTGTAGGTATGCTCACCGACAGCCGTTCGTTCCTCTCATATCCGCGCCATGAATATTTCCGTCGCACTCTCTGCAACGTTCTTGGCAACGATATTGAAAACGGTTTAGTTCCATTCACAGGCTACGAAGAAAAACGCGTTCGCCAAATGGTTGAAGACATCTGCTACAACAACGCAAAGAACTATTTTAACTTCTAATAAATCAAATAGTGTAGGGGCGTACCTTGTGTACGCTCCTATGTTGTGTTAATTAACTATCCATGAAACATTTTCTACTAACTATCGCACTTCTACTAAGTGCTGTGGTCGCTTTTGCAACCGATTATCACCGCATCAACTCATTCCCTATTGATGGTGCTGACATTCGCGACACATTTCTTATCGTAGTGGAATATGCAGGCAACACATATATCTGGAACGGTCAAGATGCTACAGGCAAGAACTATGTATGCTTAGAAAAATTCTCAAGCGATGTAATTTCAGGCAATTATGCCGACAATGAAATTGCTATTGTTCATAATCAATGGCACGACTACTATAAACTCTTCAGCGTCTTATGTAAAGGCGATGGAGAGCGCGACAACAAAGGCGGCTACTATCTTGGAGGTATTAAAGGAACAAATGGTATTTCTTTCAATGCCGGACAAGTGGACTGCGAAATAACCTTTGAAGATACAGAGGGTATCAAGATTGCAACAAAATCAGGCACAGGCATTTTCCGTTTCAATATCACTCCGGGCGACCCGCATGGTTTTAAGTTCTACGAGCATGAGACCAATATGCTCTACCCTACTCTATATGTCAAGGGTAATAATTCAAGGTATCTGCAAGAAGCAGAATATGAAGACCTTTCGGATGAATTCAATTATGCGCAAGCCGATTACTACGAAGATAAGACCAACAAAGAACCCATAAAAGTATTCAACTGGGACTTGGTTTTATATGCAGAAGAAGATGAAGAAGCATATCCGCAAATCTACCTTCTACTCACCAACGAGTCCGACCACTCAATAGCAGGCTCATATATGAGCAGTGTAGCCAACGGACAACCATGGCAAGTATATTGTACCAACTCATCAAAAAAATCCTCAACACATTCATTCATTAGCGACAATGGAAATCTGACAACATTGTACTTTAAATATTGCTCGCTCAACCTAACTTCTGTCCGCAAAGACGAAAGAGGTGTTTACACTTATCTTATTGACTTAAAATGGGTTGACCAGAACAACAAACATCGCAAAGTGTATAAAGAATTACCGATAATTGGCACACATACTGTCTATACCGCTGACAACCCTACAGGCACAACAACTGAAATATATTTCCAAGAGTCAGGTGATGAAAATGCACTACCGCTGACCGATGAACAATCTGAGATAACAATCAATGGTCAAACGATTGTAAGCAATCAAGACATCAAGATATATGACCTATTAGGACAA